>Ga0247734_1000456_pt1 | contig 35657 bp, 25 predicted proteins | sample UWRJL103311B2_FD_180933 | JGI IMG/M metagenome (GOLD analysis project Ga0247734, IMG submission 180933) | Plant litter microbial communities from Arlington Agricultural Research Station in Wisconsin, United States - UWRJ-L103-311B-2 | ecosystem: Environmental > Terrestrial > Plant litter >...
TGCTGTTCTACTTTACTACCTTTTATGTGAAAGGTAAGTTTAAGTGGTAGTTGGTTGTTTCTGGAAGAAGAAGAAGAAGAAGAAGAGGGGTTATGTTATGGTATGTTATGTGTTATGTTATGTTGCGCTCGCTCATCTGCTTGCTTGCTTCTGTGATTCGGCTGAAAAAAGAAAGAAAAAAACATCAAAAGAAATTGTGTTATTAATAATAATATTAATAATAGTAATAATGAAAAATTGAAAATTGAAATTGAAGCATATGAACAATCTCAAATTCCTGATAATGCAAATTTTGTATTTACCTTACCTTCCATGGTCCTACGGGCCCGTTAGAAAAATATGGGTGAGCCATCCCCCTTTTTTTTCCACCACATATACGCCAAAAATGAGTTAAAGAGAGAGAGAGAGAGAGAGAGAGTAAACTTTTCCCCAATGACGGGGATATTGAAAAATAGAGAGAGAAAATACCACCTATCCATCCGACTGACGTTAGCTATATCGAACGCTCTGCTCACCTCACCTCACCTTTGCAGGTTCAATTTTGCCTGATAAAATCACCATTTTCCTTATATGGAATTGCAATTGGAATTTTTACGGAGTTCAAAAATAAAAACTCCCCTGATTACTTTAACTTCGTGCTCAAGAAAGCTGTGATTCGGGTCTTCAACCACAAGATTTTGTTTTTCCTAGCATTGGAAGTTTGGGAATTGGGGAAAGGGTGTTATTTTCACTATGATGAAGGACTATCACATGCTCCGAGATACATTATAGATGGTTCTAGGTCGCTGTGCAATGCTATCATCTACTGGGATGCATTCACATACAAATTGTCCCTCATAGAGAACTAACGAAAATGTCTCCTTTCTCCAGCTATCCAGGTCTCCTCATTGTTGATGAGCTATGAATTATATACATTTTCAAAGTAAGAAGTGAAATTTAGAGATATAATTACGATACTTATATTGTGGGTAATCCAAAAGATGCCATCCTTTTTCGTATTTGCGTTATGCTTCTTAACAAAGACCTCAAGATCTAGAAACATTTCCGTTATGTAACGGGTTATATCCTGAGGGGTTATCCTTGGGAGCTTGGGCAAGCTTAAGGATAAGCCTCAATAAAGAAATGCGCCTTATGATTTCTCCCAGGGGGGCATTTTAATGAAATGTTTCGTTTCAATGTTATGTGGTGGCGTCTGGAACCCTTCAGTGCATTACGACAAAGACGACATTATTGGTTGTTCGTTGACGGGGCTTGGCTTCAGTTAGTTAATTTTGGTACGATAGACGAAGGGACATGCACGATGGAATGAAAAATTACACGAGCAAAGCGATCTACCCGCTATTTGTACAAAAACCACATGTTTTTTGTGCTGTATATGCTTAAATGGCTAGAATTATGAAAGTTCAGTGGCACTGCTTCTGTTCTTACCGTGCCTTAATTTCATAAATCTCAACTGATAACTTTTAATGGGTTAAGCACGTACAATACAAGTCTTCTCCTTTATGTAAGAACAAATTGATGATTAGGTAAAGAGACTTAATTCTGCTTTATGATTCATATAATTCCAGCGTTTTGTTCTTTTCTGAATGACATGCTCATAACTGCGCCTAATCTTAACTCTCTAGCCGGGTTTATTTGTTAGCTCTAGCTACTCGAGCCTGCACGGTTAGCTTTCCGGTTGTTAGCTTGAAACCTCGCTCCTTCAGCGAACTCCAGTGCTAATATCGTGTGGCACAGCAACTAACTAAACCACGCGATTGGTGATGTTCACGGCGGTTTTGATTTCAGGGGTTTTGGGACGGCATGGACTCGACTTGAATGTGCCTCGGTGGCGAGATTGCGCAAGTCACTCAAGTTCTTCTTGAGTGAAATATAAGAATTGTGTTCCCTTCATGTACCGGGGAATATTTCTTGAATACCAGTATCCTTTTATATCATAACTGCAGCCAAACTTTTGGATTTCCATTCTTTCACGACTTAAACATAATGATTGCCCCATTTATTGTAACGGCTACGCGACTGACTTTACTGTTCTTGCCGCATATAACAGCATATACACTAGTGGATTCATATGATGGCAGTAACTTCTTCGACAGCTTCAAGTTCCATGACGTAATTACTCCTGATCACCCTCTCTCAGAAGCGGTAACTAATGTCACCTAGGAAGCTGATCCAACAAATGGCTTTGTTGATTATGTCTCGAAAGCTGACGCTCTATCTTCCGGCATCGCAAGAACTATTGGATCTCAGGTTTATCTCGGTGTAGACAACTCCACAGTCATTCCCTCGACGAATGGAGCGGGGCGAAAAAGTAATTGGTTAACTAGCAACAAGCCTTTTCTACACGGTCTTCTCATTGGAGATTTTGCCCACATGCCAGGGAGCGTGTGTGGATTATGGCCAGCTTTGTATGTCTCTACCTATCATAAAACGGCTCTTTAACCACTAACTTTGGAAGTTGGACAATCCGTGAAGACGATGCACCATATGGAGAAATTGATATCATTGAAGGCTACAATAACATCGACACCAACTTCGCAACCATGCACACTCAAGGAGAGGCTGGTGTTTGTACTTTCAACACACCTGAAGATCAACAAACAGGTACCAGTAATCAGGGTAGCACAGACTGTGCGAGCGGAATTGGATGTTCGGTTCAGGGAAAGCCTGGCACCTATGGTACTGGATTCAATGAAAATGGCGGTGGAGTCTACGCGATGGAATGGACCAGTGATGCAATCAACATATTTCATTTTGCCCGCAGTGCTATACCAGCCGATATCACCGAGGGAAATCCAAATCCAGCCAACTGGGGCCTACCTCAAGCAAAGTTTGATTCAAAGAGCGGGGACTGCAACATCGACGCTAACTTCCCTCGCCAAACTATTGTATGTCCCATTCCCCAAACTTTGTTCGTTTGTCTCAGGGCTGATTACTTGAATAGTATATTAACACAGACTTCTGTGGTCCAAATGCTGGAGGTCAAGCATGGACAGACTGGACCACTTGTTCAGCAGACACGCAAGTTTCTACTTGTGAGGCATTCGTTGCCGGTAATCCCGATGCATTTGATGATGCTTATTGGCTCATCAACTCTATCAAAGTCTATCAGTGATTGCTTGCTTCTATAGACGCGAATCTTCTTGAACAGTTGGCATTTCGTACTCTGTTGTAGAATGATAGATGAATACACAACTATAGGGGAAGAGCTTCATTTGACAACAGGGCATGATAATCTTTTGCATAGCGGCTGGTCTATTTATTTCTCAAATGTAAATTTATTTAGATAGTTTCGATTTGGGCCTGGAAATACTATCAAGTCATGTACATACAAAAGGATAGCAATGCATATTACCTTACTGATAACATCATCCTAATATGCAAGTTTTTTGTCTTGGATTATGTGTACTGGATCTCACCTTTCGGATTGTTGTGTATGAATCATCCTGAACCAGTTCTGTATGTTTGGTTATTTGCTAGGTTAATGCGCTGATTATGGGCACCACCTACAGCTTTACGGCATATTTCATATTAAGTCGAATATGATGTTGAATGCAACGGAGAAACTTCCATTATCATTTCTTTACAACGCATATTGCTTTGTGTGTTTTTTTTGCACATGACAGTTTTATGGCAACAAAATGGATGGAAATTAATCATAGAGAACGGAGAACTTATGTATATTTTCGGATCTATATCAGATCTTGCCTTGACTTTAGCCAAGATCGCGCCCAAGAAGCAAACCATACACCTTTCCAATGCAGTTAATCCTAACTATGTCCAAATTTCCCAAGCCTATTTACTGTGAGTAGAAGAAACGGCCAATTTCTTCCTCATTTTGGTACCGATAGGCCCATTAACAACTACCACTTTTTACCATAAATGGTATATCGAGTTCCTTGATCAGGCTACCTATTAACGGTGGCTATTTCTGTGCCTTGATGAGCATTTGAACCCTCCGTGCCCCATCCATTCATGGTCTTGATATGCAAGTTCCGTACTCAAAACTCTCCGTTGGCTAGTTCATCCATCTCCGTCATCATTCTCTCCATCATCGCCTGCTGCAGCACCTCTTGGATTATTCCTCCGATTACTTCTCCGATATCTCGCATCTGGAGCGCTTGAGCTACGCAATCTGGATTGTCTTGGCGATTGGCTCGCCTCATAATGTTCTTTCTCAGGCTGAATATATTCATAAGCTGGAGAAGGCGAGTCATAGAACGATGGTCTAGCTGGCAGTGGCGAGGTTGAAGCCCTCAGTCTCCGTTGTCTTTCCCTGCGGCGTGTGTCAACATCCGGAACCGCACGGTAATGACGATTGACTTCATCAGTGAAGTCATATGAACGGTTCTCCATATTCGTAAACTGCCTGCGGCTTCTTGGGGGGAAGGTCTCTCGTTTTGATGGCCGATCCTCAAGCATTGGCCGTTCTTGTTCCCACTCTTCATCTTCCTCATCTTCTCTTATGGCTTTCCGTTCCTTCTGTCTTTTTGCCCTCTCTTCCCTCTCTTTCTTCTCCTTCTTACGTCTCTCCTTATGACGTTCTGACATCCTCTTTCCAGGATCATCATCTGGGATATATTCTATGCCTTTCTGTTTGGCCTCATGGACTCTTTTAGCTTCCTCCAAAGCTATCGATTATTTAGTACCCAAGTCTACAAGAGAGGCTGATAACACAACTCACCTTTCCATTTGGGATCTCCTCTTGGTCCAGTTTTCGTTGGTGCTCCAGCAGGATGATTCGACAGCCATAACATCGGAGGCAAGATGACCGATGTATTTATGACTCTTTTTCACATATTAGACTCTCTTCCTATAATTAAATTGGCTGAAAACTCACAAACTCGCTCTTGTAACGTGTCTTCCACCAGTAAAGCTGTATTCGAATCGATCGCGCGAGCCAACCGTCGCATTCATATTCTTAAATCTGGCTTCCTTCCAGTCTGTCCCTTTCATAACAAGATTGGTACCAGGAGTACTTTGAAACATAAGTTGCGGTTTTAGAGTGCCCCCATCATGATACCAAGCAAGAGTGCAAAACACTTTCGACATTTTGACTTATTATGCTATATCTTCAGCGAACAATGAACAAGAAATGAGGAGGTTCTTCGAGGAAAGAGAAATTCCCTATGTAGAAAAACCATAGGCACACAACGCATTAAAGTCACACAAAGAGACAGTCTATGAGATACATAATGTATATAGTCGCGGCACTGCCAATTTACGTATGTTTAAGACGAGCCTCATGATCTTCACTCAGGAAGCGTTGGAATACTCCTCAGCCTCCATTTCTTAAAATAGACGCCACACCCGATCCTTTGGGAGAAATAAGGTTTCGCTTAACTCATCGCAGGGCTTTACCGAGATAACAATTGGCTGAGAGTGGTTCCGAGACTGGCCCACAACCCGTCAAGCGCCCCACCAAGCCACTGTTGTAACAGGATGGTCTTGGCTGGAAGAGGAGGGGCCAAGAACGTCTCATGGACTTCTGAAGGGCATTGCCATAATATGTACGGCAGATTCAATGTCTTCTCATAGTTCATGACGTAGTGTATAATAACAGTGGAGCAGAGTGAGATGTAGGCAATCAAAGCCATCGTACAGCTCATTTCAGATATTGGTAGACTTTCAAAGTCAGATGTTTCCTGTTGCGGTGCATCGCAAGTTGCTCAAATCGCGGATGAAGGATTGGGCTCGCAGCTGTAACTGGCTGCTGATTCATATCAGGGTGAGAGACCGAATCGTGCCGTAGGGATCGCGGGACTATTCTCAATTGGACATTTCATGGCATGGAATGGTGTTCGTGCATTCGAGGGATGTTCCTGTGCCAAGACATGCTCGACTAATTGACGTTTCGTTAAAGTGACTTGATGTGTAGCCACAAGTTCAGATGAAATATAGCGAACAAGTCACGAATCATAATTAAAGGCAGTGGGGACATAAACAGCTGTCCATTGACACAATGAAGAGCAATTTCACAGAGAATTCCTTTTCTTTTGGTCCCGGTAGGTAGCCGTCGATGAATCACGTTCTATAGTGTTACTAGATTTCCTCAAGTTTTAACATCGTCACAACCTATGTTAAAGTTGACAGGCGTTAAGGTTTAGAACACCATGGGGATAGTACCAGCCAAATTTGGAACAGGCTGTGTTTATAGCCAAATATCCAGCGGTGATTTCCAATTACGTCAAAATATCCGAGCCGAGGAACGTTGTCTACTTAGTATGACTGGGTTCAGAGAGTCGGACAACTGAGGATGTCGCTCTCAGATTTGTCATAATATCTGTGAATCCAGAGCCTTTTTGCAAACTCAATCAATGTCCATGAGATCGTCTTCTTCGACCGCGAAGCTTGGGGTTGCTTCAATAATAACCTCTTCAAGGGATATCGAGTTCGGCGTCCAGTCCATGTCACCTATGGGCTTTTCACTTATAGATCTGAGTGCTTCCTGTGATTTTATGGTTACTTGGAATCACTAAGGAGCAACCGAAAGAGGGTAGACAAGATACCTCTAATTTCTGCCTTTTTGCAACTGAATCTTCCTCGCTGCTTTCCCAATCCTTCACTTCTTCTCGTAGCCACTGGAATTTTCGTTGCCTACTTACATCCCCATACACTGTACAAATTGATAGTTAGTAATGGCAACGATATGACATGTTAGAGAGAGATATCAATTTCAAGGAGCAAAAATAGGTTAGCCCTATTGCTCGACATAGACGTACTATACATAAGATTCTGGGCGTGGTGAGCCATTTTCTGAAGCTCGATATTATCACATAAATGACGGTGACTGGCGGCACTGCGCAACAGACTGGGTTAGCCAATGTCTTTGTCAAGTGGAAGCAACAGTCGTCATGCAGTTTAGGTTATGGCTAATTGGGAGTTACAGCCTCAAAGAAGCTTCAACATTGACTAACTTGCGAATTCGAACAACATCTGCAAGTGCTGCTGACAATGAATAGTTTGGTACCACTGCAATAAGTGCTGGGGGTACGTTATTTGTCAAAATTGTCTTCCTGGTCAACATGAGTACTGCAGCTTTTATATATACCAATAGGGTCGAGAGAGTTTGTCACCATTTCGAAAGCTCGACCATTTCGGAGCATTTAAGGCCATCACGATAGAGGACTTCCGGTACTATAAAAAAGAATTCCAGTTAATGCTGGAAATTACTGCGCGTTTTGAATGTGACGGATGAGATGTTTTAGATAAACTATCTGCCGGTAGCGAACGAAAGGAACGCGCCAAACTTACTAACTCTATTTCCAAATGCCCAAGAGCCCTCCTCGAGTATTATGCGCATCATCTCTAGTATGAAATGCTGAACTTCATATGGCAAGCCTAAGTCTCGCAATGGATTTGGTGGTGTCTGAGGTTTTATGCCCAAAGACGACGACGTAGCGGTGATGGGGGTCTAATTAATTAGTTTTTTTCTGGCCAACAAGAAGTCCATATAACACGTATGCATATGTTTTAAAGGCAAATTATATCACATCCACCAATGGTACATACATATGTCCATATTTCTCGAGTCTTGTTTCCCCCCTTAGAATTCCGAGGCGCAAAGCAGCTTTTAGCTAGTCCTGGTAGCTTGACAGCAGCATTAAGGCTCGTATCCTTTTCTTCCACTGCTACGTGAGCAGATGTATTTGCCTTTCTAATGTCGAAGCCACCCTGAGGCGTTGAGCAGTGAAAGCAGCTGGACCGCCACGAGAAATTCGAAAAAGTGCATTCGTTACACTGCCAGTCGCCAGGTTGTGACGTGGGAAGTGGCCGTCCATATGGACGCTTTTTGGCCCATACACTCGCACTCAGTCCATTTTTCTCCATAATCTTGATAATGCCGTTAATACGTGACGTTTGAAGTGAATGGTTATGTTATACCTTCGAAAGCGACTTGTTTGTTGGCTTGTTGTTGGTGGCTCTATTTCACCTTTCTACTAATAAAACGACTCTTTAGCGATTAACAACTTATGTCTGCAATCAGGCATATTCAGATTCTTGATGATGGCGCCATAATATCAAGAGGGAATCGCCCAATTTCAATATTGTAGGATGTTGCAATCGGTTATGTTGTCTGGCATTGCGCAAGGCTGAAAGTTGCGGCGAGCCGCACCGGAAGATCGGCATCTCACTTCCCGCTTTATCGCTTGCTCTTCCAAGCTCCACCCATAGCTCAGACTAAGGCTTCATACTGTTAATCCTTCTTGTATCGATCAGCATGTCAAAGACTAGTATGACGGATGCTATGAATCACGAGCATGTTATCTCTGAGTTTCGTAAGCTCACTGGTGCTTCTCCAGGAGATGCGTTATACCTTCTTTCTTCACATAGCTGGGATCTTTCTAGTGCCGTTGAGCAATACTTTAGGGCACAAGAGGAATACGTAGATCTTGTAGAAACTCAAGAAGAGGCCGATGCATTTCGAAGATACGATCCGTATAATGGTGCGCTCATTATCGATAACATATCTGGGACACTGATCCCCTTAATTAATAACTAAAGCCAACGATATTTTGATTCGGTTCTTGAGAATCAACCCAGCATCTGCAAGTCAGTAACCATGCACCATCTCTGTGAAAGATGCTCGACTTTGAGAGTTATCGACAAACAATCTGAAAGTTTTCATGGCCAGCTAGTTGTCTCTGAGCCCAGTTACGAGAGCGTTAAGTACCTGGTTACGTCTGCTCAAGGAAACGCTGGGAAAGCGTGTCACTTTTGTGCTCTTATCCTGCGAAGTCTCAAAGGCCACAGGTCTATTGGTACCACTGAAGAAGAGACCTGTTTACCTAGTGGTCCAATCACTATTAGCCTCTTGAAAGAGTGTGACCTTTGCCTCATTGCTAGATGCGGCACTGTTGTGGGTTTTCTAATACAACTCAGCTTGGGCATCGGTTAGTTCAGTTTTGAAGAGTTTCGTTGATCATTTATACCTATCATAGCTAATTTGACCGGACCCAGATGAATCTTGCAGAGGTTCTGATGTTGGCAGCAGTGCCTTTTCAGACCAGGTATTTGCTCAGAATCAGTCTTGGAGGTCAGTCTTTTCGAAGTAACTTCTGTTCATACCTTTGACAGTTAGTTTGCCATAGATCATATTGAAACATAGCAGATTGTACCACAGCTGAAGCTATAAAGCTAAAGCATATGATAACTTTTGTGTGAGCGAATTGAGTACTGACTTTACCTTTCCAAGTCACGATTGTGTTAGCAAACATCCCCGATGCTCTATTGCCAAGTCTTCTGTGTCCTGGTTACCTAGTAGAGTGGCTGATCTAGGAAATTCTTTAGGGTCTCTCTCTCTCCGAAAATTATTGAGACCAGAGGGTCTGTGGACCGCTATATTACGCTCACTCACAGGTGGACGAAGCTTACCGAATTGTCTGCTACTACATCGGTCAACTATGAATCCAGAAAGCTATCTTTAGACATGGCATCTCTATCATTGACATTCCAAGATGCATTTCAAGCTGCACAAAAACTCGGGGTCCAATACTTATGGATTGATGCTATTTGTATCATACAAGACTCTTCTGAGGATTGGGCAAGGGAAGCGACCAATATGCGATCAGTCTATGAATTTGCTTGGTTGAACATAGCTGTCGCTAGTTCCGAAAAGGAAGACGGCCGTTTGTTTCTGAAACGATTATCTCAACTAAGTCGACCGTGCAAGCTGCCGGATTCCTTTCTATCTGATTACATTGCAGATCTTGAGGGTCCAGTATATGCTTATCTAAGCTCGCAGTGCTACGCAAAAGCAGTTTTCGATGGTTTTCTTACGCGCATGGTTTGGATCCTCCAAGAAAGAATCCTGTCTCCTCGCACGATATATTTTGGCACCGAGGAAGTCTTCTTGGGGCGCAGTAGTACCATTGCTTCGGAAACTATTCCTTGGGCTGGGAGGAGCGTAACGCCTACGACCTAGAACTCAACGCAAGTGGCCTCCTTGAAACCGATGCATACCCAGGCCAGACAATCAATGGTCGATCAAGGAAACTTGAAGGCATTCTTGATGAGTCTCGGAATAAGGAAGTTCTATCACCCATTTACCGCTCCTAGTATCATCTCGTAGAGACATATACGCGGAAAGATCTCACCAAAGCTGCTGATAGATTGCCGGCAATATTGGCCTCGCACAAGCGATCCACAAGTCAGGGATGCCTTACAAAGTATTTTCCGAGTGCTACCAAAATGGGATCTGGTTATCCGAGCCGACAAGTTTACTGTGGTACTTGGATACTAGCTTTAAAGTTGATGACAGTTTCAATACAAAGAGCCCTTCCTACACTTGAGGCTCCTGGAATAAAGCTGCCGTATTATGGCCAATGAAGTGGATTTCATGGTTGGGTCTCATACAGAACCTCGATCTGTGGATAAAGCTACCATAAAGAGTCTAGGTGGTCATCCTTTACTTCAAGTGGCACGTATTAGGATTCCTTCCAACACTTATCTGTTATGTCGACCAAAGGGATCAACTATGGCCAACATACTTCAAATAACCGCACAGTTAGAAATTTTTGATATGCGCATCGAAGCAAGGACACTGAGCGATAGATTGGCGGGCAAAAGACAAAAGGTTTCCTTGCAAGACCCTATCACAGTGGGTTTGTCAATCGTCGAAGAGATGGAACACCCTTGGGCAATACTAGTGTTATCCTCGACAAGTACCCTGAAGATACTCTTGAAGGCTGGCTTGAGATCTCTGGTGGAACAGCATGGCGTTTGAAACTGGCGATTGGCAAACAGTGCGGAAAGGGTGAATCAGATTCACACTGGCTTTTTGATGGTGACATGGTATTTGATGACTTATCTGGAAATGGATTTTATGATTTCGGGCTTATTCTGATCCCATCTTGTGAGGATATAGCGACTTTGAAAGAGATTCAAGAGAAGTTAGAGCCATTGAACCTGCCGGATTCTTCATCCAGGGCTTGGAAAACATCATATCCTCCACCAATAGATAATAGAACAATCCATATGCGTGCGGAGAGCAGGCTTGAGGCTTACAAACTTATGGGCCCTCACAATACCCCTTTCCAGCAAGTTGCGGTTTACAAGAGGAAAGGAAGCACTTTTAGTCGTTTCAGAGAATTGAAGACTACAAAATATCTTCAACCACAACTATGGTGTACAAAATCACCATTCCAATTACTGTCTTAGGCATTACACATTTCTGTTACTACTCGTTAAACGTGCTCAATAATAGTTACACGCCACACAAAGTTACAATTCTTTCCGCTATACCTGAAACATTATCCTCAACTTCACCTGTAACAGACTTCCACACCACCGCACCACTTTCTATATCCAAAAAAAAGTCCCACAGTACTTGCTTATTCGTCAGAAATTCCGTCTGATCGCCTCTCACCACAACTGCAGCGGTTCCAACACCGGAGTCACAATATTCTCCACAATCATAAGATGCAAGCTACGTAATATTTCCCATCCGCATTTCGTACGACCATTTTAGAATTATGCGGGCCTTCGCTTTTCACGTTACCCGTGGCTCCATGCACCGCTGCGAAGCTTCGAGGTAGTATGCCGCCATTCTTTGGTGAGAGCATGTCCGAGTGCCGTTTAACATGATATCGAAATATACATACACACATACATATATATTTATAGACTTAGCTTCCTTCCAGGAAGAACTTCATCTCTGCTTGGGGCTAAGCTGGAAATGTCGCAGGAAGCAAAAAAGCAATCTAGGTTAGAGATAAAAAAGAAGTCCAAGTTTGAACGGGCCCCCGAAATACTCAACTATTTCATACACTGTCGCCATTCATTTATAACGCCGTGATTAGCATCTTAAAGGGTCAGGGTGGGCCAGAAGTAAATATAACTTACATTGAAATTCACAAGCTAAGGGGCTTCCCTTTGGAAATCAAAGAATTAACAGAGAAGAGGATGATTGAGATTGTATAAGTCAATATGCCATGGTGCTGTGAATTCTGAAAGCAGGTGTCAGATTTGGATTTTATCAAGTGCTTGTCTATTGGAAGGCCACGTGCCATAGTGTTGGGAGACTTGTGGCTATGAATGAAAGAATGCCAGAGTAAAACTTAGTAAGTGACCTTGCTTTAATTATGAATCGAACGAACGTCTGTCGTTGATTAGTAACAAGATTTCGGTAAAACACCTCTAAGCTATTAGAAACCGCCCCACAACAGACCTGTTGTTATTGGTACGTCCATGAAATATTAGTTCAATTTCACTTCTCTCAAACGAAGACAAGAGAATTTATATGTAGTAGTTTTTAGAGTCTTGTCTATTAACCATTTTGAACCCAGATTTAATTTATCATTAGTCAATAACAGTGTCTATAGAATAATTATACTAAGCCTCAGTTTTAAGCCTTCTCAGACACAACTGCAGGTCTGGAGTTCTCTTCTTGTGATGCACGCTCAAGATCATCCTTAACATCCTTAGGAATCATATTAAGGTTGGCGCCAGCTGGGAGTGCCTCTTCAAATCGTCTGCCTCTTCTTTCAGGACCTAGAGCTGCGGTAACCGCAATACCAGTGGCAATAATGGCAGTCGCAATACCCATAACTGGTCCGTAAGCCTTGACATGAGGTCCACCCTCGTCCTTGATGAAGATGCGTTCGGCCAATGCGTTGACGATTTGGGCGCTAGGGCTAGAAATCATGTTACCGATCTGGTAAGTGAGACCAGGGAAGGTAGAGCGGTAGGCGACAGGTGAAAGTTCGTTGAGATGGATTGGGATAACGCCCCATGCACCTTGGACGAAGAATTGCATAAGGAAGCCGGTGGCCGAGAGGGAGTGCTCGCCAGATGGAAGAATCCAGGCGGGGATTATACACGCGGACATAAAAACGGAGACAATGATAGCGCGACGACGACCAACGAATTGGGAAACGCAGCCGATAATAGTTCCACCAACACATGCACCGACCTTCATCCAGATTGAAGCACGTGTTGCTGGTGCATTGGCGAGTCCCTTAGCCTCCTTCATGAATGTCGTGTAGGAATCTTGGGAGGTATGACTGAAGAAATTGAACCAGGTCATGAGGATAATGCAGTAAACACAAAGCTTCCATTGCTCCTTAAGCATAGCTTTGGTCTCGCGCCAGAAGTCACCAGCGCTAATGTCTTTGTGGCCTGATTTCTTAGCTTCAAGAAATTGCTTGCTCTCAGGGAAGCAGATTCGGAGACAACCGATACCGATAGAGATACCAGCTCCCGCCCAGAATACCGTCTAAAAACACTGTTAGGTTCATATATGTCTATAGCTGGGTGAAATAATTTACCTTCCACGATTCGACGCTTCCACCAACACCCAAATTGGCACAAGCAGCTAGAACGTATCCGAAGGAGTAACCTTGCTGCAGGATACCAGACATTAAACCTCTAGCATCGACTGGGCAATGCTCAAGAGCCATGGCTATGGCGTTACCATAAACACCACCCATGAAAAGACCAAACAAACTTCGCACAGCCAAAAATTGTTGGAACGTGGAACTGTAGATCGTAGCAATCTGAAGAAGACCCAAGACCACCATGTTCAGGACCATAGGCCATTTCCGGCCAAACCGATCTCCCGCGAGACCAAAGCCGGCAGCACCGACCGAACGCAGTAAGAGAGTCAATGTGATTGCGGTGGAGATGTTGGTGTTATTGGTGTTGTAGTATTTGGCAAGTTTAGTGGTTTGAATAGAGAGCGCATGGAAATCGAATGCATCGGCTGTCCAGGCGAGGAAACCACACAGGAAGAAACACCACTTTGAGAGGTCAGTATTGGAAGTAGACTGCAACTGTTTTTGAGGCATGGTGATTTGGGGTAGTACATACATCACGGAAACTTAGTTGTGCTAGAAGGCTGAAAGGATTTTGGAGAGGGGCTGGACTTTGCCATTCTGTATGCTCTTCTCCAGTATCGCTGGTAACAAGAACTCTCTGTTTCCAGACGAAGAGATCTTTGAGACTTTGCTTTGCTGTAGGAATGATGCCCTTTGCGACAGGATCAGCCGGTTGGTTGCCGGTTATGGAAGACATAGTTGGTGATATGGTATTCCAGGCTATTAATCACGAGTATGGAGAGGAATGGAGCTGGAAAATGTGGGAGGAGCATCACATATACTTATAGTCCTCCAAGCTTCCCAGTCTGGGTCCGAGTAGTTGCAGGTATCGGCTAGCCATCCATATATTATTATTTCCCTTTTTCATTCGCGCTTCGGTGCAGACTGACTCTGACTCCACCATTTTGTTGGTTCCATCACAGCAAAAATCGATGCACGAGGTGTACAGCCAAGCAGTTCCAAGACGGCCGATGCTTGTGAATTGGATAGCCAAGCCAGCCACACGCATGGCCAAGTTGGAAGTTAATGCCGGCCATCAACTATTCGCGATTCATTGGCGTGGCATCCAAGAGAAGTCCAAGAAATGGCGGCAAGAAGCTTTTTTCGCCGCAGAAGACAAGACCTTGAGGGCGAAGATGCAATGCGATCTTCTCTTATTCAAAGCCGTAACAATTGGAGTGGTCTCTGGTTGGGATGCTAACGAACAGGAGCCTCAACTACCGTACGAAAAGAATTAAGTCTAATCGCGACTGTGGGGATATCTAGCAGGGGGAAGCAGTGAAAAACTGCCCAAACTGCCAAAGCGTTGGCAATTGCTTCCCCGCAGATAAGCAAAAAGCCTCCGTCAGCCGGTTCTTGGCCAGTTAGAGAATATTCGCTATTGTCAGACAAGTACAGCCAAGTCACGAGAAGAAACATTTCCAGCAAGAAACGAAACAAGCATGCGGTTGATCGCACCAAGTCACCCGTTGCTCAGTATATGAAGGGCAAGTGAAGCCTTCGCCCAGCATAAAAAACCAAGTGTTCGTGCAACTTCGGCGGTTTGGCCTCCAAAATCTCTCAGGGTTTCCACCGTAGCGTGTAACCAAAACCAACAAACGCTGCGCTTCTCCTGCAAGTAAGTTGAGAAGGCTCGAAGGCTAGTAGTAGCATATGTACAGTACATACAATATCTCGTACGAACCCTGGATGATCTATTTTGACACAATCTGGCTGTTGTTATATCGGTAATCTACGGGTCGGCGTTTTTCCTTACGGGTAAGGGACATGAAGATACCCGATTATAGTAGGCTACGGGGATATCTTGCGGAGAATCCCCAGTCCGGGGGGAGGTAACAGTACTACTGGAAGTAATATTAGAGAGGACAGTGGAATGGAGGAAGGGAATCGTAATTGCACTGGAACAGGCAATAATCGTCCTGTACCGGGCATTTGAGATGACCTCCCACGCAAGCAACATGTACTTTACGAGTAAGTGATTAATAACAAGTGTGGACTGTGGTGGAGGAGTGGAGTGAAGTGGAGAGATCCTTACTGGTATGGCTACTATGGCTCGTACTGTACAGTGTGGCTACAGTATAGATAGAAAGTATAGATATGCACAGTACAGTAAGTAGTAACAGTACTATGAAGGTTTAAGCGACCCCAACTCCCCGTCCGTGGAGGAAGGCCCCGCTGTGGGGAGAGTTTGGTCGGTGCTTGGAAGTGCTCGGAAATCCAATATAAATGGGTTGGCTGGTTGGTAGACAAAGTACCAGGAAAGTAGTACACTGGTAACGGAGGAGACCGGGTGACTTCACTACTGCCGACTACTGACTATACTTCAACCACAAAAGCTATCGTCGATCTTTAACTCTCATATACGGTAGAAAGTAGTAGTGATACGCAGGTGCTTGAGTACTTGCGCAGCATCATCCGGTGAATCCAATTACGCCCCTGCATTTCAGACTTGTCATGTCCGCCCAGGCTCCCTGGCCCCACGAGCAGGAATATGTAAAACATCCATCACGCCTCCACCTTCTCCGTCAACAAAATCCCTCAGACATCTCTCCTCAACTCATTGCTTTTCTGTTCTCCTGTGAGTCGAAGCGTCGAGGAGCGATCAACAGGCGAGCAGTAAGGCACTGAAACTTTACAACTCCCGAGCCAAGCTGACCAACAATCTTTCGCACAGATCAGTCAAATAACAGAGGGTATTGATTATAGCGAAAGCATCTACACAAATATGAATTGGCGCTTGGTGGCAGCGGGGAACTCTCCTTCCGTCCTTAGCATTTCGTCAAGCTCTTTTTTCAAGACACTATCACCAACGACAATGCTTAAACCAACCAACCAAGCACGCCACCCTTTCGTCTCACCAACGTCATATTTTCTGATGGCAAAAAATGGACACAGGCATTGATTACCATATTCGAAGCCTCAATTGTATGAGAATCAAGCTCACCTAACACAAAATGGAATCCCCAAACAAGTAACATACCCAACCCAACCTCATCCCGCTCGGAGTCACGGTTGCAAATTTGCAAATTTGCAAAACCATTATCTACTTGGCATTTCAGATGGTGTGACATAAAATGGGGTCTTGAATGGGAGAAGAACGTCTCTCCCCACTACTGCGCTCTGTCCATTCATCGGTGAAAGAAAAAGGCCCGATTTGCCACCCAGATCCCCAATACCCCATCCTAAGGGCAGAGAATGATCAAAACACGCCATTTTAACTTACGGTAAGCGCTAAGAGCAAGTCAAACAGCGTCGATTACGTTCTTTTGCGATTTGCAAAGTACAGTCACTTCAGCGGACTGGGATTATTACGTTGGCGAATGCTAATGTTAGGAAACAGTTCTTCCCTTTTCCTCGTAGTAATATTATGACAATAAGGACCACGCTAAACATAGCTGCGCTTCATACGCTCTTTGAAGTTGATAACTTTCAATTACGCCGTCCTCTTAATCTTGAGTTCCACGTACACCCTTGCACATTTGCAAAATTTGACTTGCTTTATTCCTGAGTCGATAGGTTTCCAATCTATCTCCGTTTCCTGCTATGGCATTGCTAGTGATGGGTACAATAATACTATGCCGGTGGTGGTTTTGTTGAAGTGCAAAACGGCCTCACGTGAACTCGCTAAAGAAAAGGGGGTGGTAGAAAGAGGTTCACACATAGAACCAGTCATATGGGTTGGAAATGGTATTCAGATGATGAATTGAGTTTCGAAACTGCTACCAAAACCATATTTCGAGAAACCGCGTGGAAAGTTCTTTGTAGCAACCGCTTCAATCATATGTAAGTCATATGAAGGCGAAGGGAGCGGGGGAGCTATCAGGTATCACAGTCGTGAGTCTGAAATGATAGGAAAAGTGTCTGATTCTCTTCTACTAAGGTCTTGAAGACCTTATACCTAAGTTCTACTGTTGCTAAAGGAAGGTGCGTCGGACGTTGAGTCCTCACGGGAGCTTTGGTCAACGATTTCACTCCAACTACAAAACATACCATCTTATAATATCGTATCAGATCACCTCATATATATATATAGCTATATTCTATCAATTGCCTCCCTACACTCCCCCTCCTTCCTGTGACTATTTACCACCATCATTACCGCAGAATAATATTATCTCAACTCGAACAATCCCATTTGCCTAACATATTACAAAGTATCGTTTCGACCTGTCTACATACTATGGCACAGTGAAACCGTATCAAAATAACAAAATCCTCTTCTGGAACTCGCACGAACACCATGCTTCTGCCAGATTTCTAAAAGGAGAAAATCGAGTGTTTTTAGAGGTACTAGAGGTCTATTTTGCTCGATAGGGAAGGTATAATCTGGGGCTCGTAATCTTCTGCAGTACTTTGTTTGGGGCGATTGATTGGTAATGATAGATATGGGAGAGGATTGGATAGGGGAAAATTGGTTGTTAATAGGATGGATGGTAAGGATACGTGTGACATGTGAGGTGTGAGAGAAAACAGGAGATGGGAAACATGCAACATCGATTCTGAAGCTATCTCCTACACTTCTCTTGTCTGCTTCTTAGTATCACTTTTGCAAGCTGGGAATCTAGGTTAAAGTTTGTTGTGATATTCATTCCGGTCATAATATACATATATCTAATGAGTGTATAGGGATGGTAGCTAATCATTCCCAGTAAAAGAAATTCGTTTCGGTCGTTACTGTTTGTAAGTGTTGATGTTTGAAGCTTCCCATATGTGCGATTCCCACTTCCAATTCACCGCTGCCCCCCTCCAAGACTCCGGTCCATCTACCCCTTCCCACGCAATGCAATGCAAGACTCCTCCCACGTAAATTCAGCGCTATCCCTGATTCCCAACCTGAACTGAGATTCGTAAACATCATTATCCACCGACCCACATGCAACCCACGTGTCTATTCCGCAAAGAAATCCGTTAGTGACCAATTTATATGGACTCAGTCCTCACTCCCTCCCCCTGCTCCTAATCCCATAAAGCCCCAGGCTATCCTTATGCCTCATTCCTAAACTTCCCTCTCATCTAATACCCCTTCATCGCTAAAAAGCCACTCACGCCCGCAGTCCTATATGTGGTCAGCCTCTGTCTACCAAAGAAAGGAAGAAAGGAAGAAAGAAAGAAAGAAAGAAAGAAAGAAAGAAAGAAAGAAAGAAAGAGAGAAAGAAAGAAAGGGGGAGAGTCCTCAACGCGAAAGAAGTTGCGCGAACTGTAAGGCAGGTTGGCGAGATATATCAAAACGTACTATCTAAGACACATACATAGCTCTCAGGATAGTGAACTGGATGCGGGCATGCAGTGTCTTGAATCCACTCGAGACTCGTCGAAGAGGATTCCTGTTAGGTGGTGCGCCGCCCAGGACGACATCTCGAGAAAGCAGGTATTCCGCATCTGATGCGTGCCTGCGAGCTGTCATGGTGATTAAAAAGTGTTGATCGGTATAAGTAGCTAGGCCCGCTAGGAGCTCTAAACACTAGTATCTATAAATTACAAAGCAAAGCTAAGCGCGTCGTGGAGAGGTCGGTCGGTATATGACTTCTATCAAAGTAGTCGATAATTGCTAGAGCTGGCTCTCGATGGCTTATTATGAATTATTGGTCAATTGAAGGTAAACTATCGTTTGTATTCTCTCGCCGAGGGTGTTGGTATTGGGAGAAATTTGTGGAGAAGGTTGTTGATACCGGTGGTAGTCGGATAGACCGTCGCCGCCGGTCTCGAGTGAGGAACTACGCGGTAATGTCTATACACTCGGAGACGCTATTTGAGTTAGCCATCTTCTGTAGTCAAGATGTAGAAAAATCAATACCTCTTGGGGAGAATCTGATCGCACGCGACAGGGCAGGGGAGCGGGTGGGAGGGGGTTCTTCGATGCTGAAGCTCTCATCAACGGTTGGTGTTCGAATAGGAAGTGGGTGGATGCTAATCAAAGCAGCCGCGGTAATAGAGGTAAACAGTAATGTGGTGAATATTAGACGAATCAACGTAAATTTATGAAATAAGGATTTCATGCAGTGCTTGACTTGGAAGAGTTCTTGACTGTGAGTTTGATCTGTGTTTGATGAGCAAAGTGGAAGGCTGTGTCATCTGGTTATATATGAACTGTGAAAGTACTTGAATCTTGCTGAAGTGGATCATTATAGTCAGTGGAACTAGATGTTTGCATCCCATAAAGGTGCACGTGTACTGGTTTGGGAATGCAAAGGATCGATGGATTTAAGAGAGGTACCATAACCTCAAAATTGAACTCTGGTAACAAAGTGACATTCGCAAGCTTAACCAATAAAAGCATGCAAACTTAGTGATTAAATGAGCTTCAAGAGCATGATGACGAAGAATAACGAGAACAAGAATTGTGATGGATGAAATAGAGACGAACATCTCGACCCGGTTGGACGCCATCGAGCCTACAGGATGTTGCAAGTAAGTAACTCCCATGGAAGAGATGATCGTCACTTGGGTCATAGTGCCTTGTGACCTCGAGCGGGCATTCATAGCTTGCTAGTCGTGAGACAACGGTCAAGAGTATTGCCTTGGGAAGCCAACTGAGGATGAGGGATTGCACTAAAGTTTACCGACCACTCAATCCCTCCGGTACTTGCAAATTCCGCCTGGGCCAATGAGCCTACGACCGAGCTTCCACAGATAATAGAGTAATTTAGATAGGCATCTCATATCATGAAAATAGACGAAGGCGGGATGGAAAGAGTTTCACGGATTGTGCGTGCGGCTCAAATTGTGGTCATATTGGGTCGGAAAACAATAGTGATCCACGGACCACAGAGTACAGAGCCTCTTTTCCGGAACGAGTAACCAATGGCAGGCTCCTCTTCCGGGACAGCATGAAGGTCGCTGAGGCTCACGATTGCAGGGAGGGAATGCTTTGGTAAGATTGTTGGTGTTGGCCCTGCAGATGTGGGAGTGGGCATGCATGGCCATGGGGAGACGCAAGGCGACCTGAAGCAATAGCAGCCAGCAGCAGTCATGGCATAGCCAGATGGGGGCCTCTCTCTCGACTAATCCATCAGGACGCTCCCTCGTTGCAAAGTAGAGAAGGGTTGTGATGGTAGTGATGGCAGCGATAGGCAAAGCGAGTGTGTTGTGTGGACTTGGAATGGTGTTGTTGGTGTGAGCTCCAGCCACAAGGAAGCGCAGGGGCAGTGCCTCTGCCCAATCATATCCTCATGCTCCCGCAGCCGCATCCACACCTCACATTCCTCAAGTCATCGTAGGAAGCATCCCTCAACTCCCACTTCTTCCCTTTTTCCTCCACTTGGTCAAACATTCCTAACTTCCACTATTTTCGGGGCTCTCAAGCATCATGAATCCAAACACCGACGTCATTTGGATTCGCTCCAACAGACGTTCGATATATAAGAGCAAGATGTGGCTTCAAATCCAAATCCACATTCGACCAACTGCATATTCCCTTTCGCACCTCAACTTACCTGGTTAAATACTGCTACTATATACAACTGACCCCCAAACTACAAATACACAAGTAAGCAGACCTCGGGCGAATACTCACGCTGATCTTTTTTTTTTCTACTGTGGATTTTCAAATATCTACCTTGTAAAGTACAACTGCAATAACTGACCTCCTTAGTACTACATAACAGTACAATCAATCATAATCGTACACAATGGCTTCTTTCTTCAGCTCTCAAAAGTACTCTAAGATCCCTTCTAACGAGGACGAGTACGACGTCAAGATGTCATACCAATACACCACGGCACCTTTCAGTAGCACCACCCGTGGCGCCCGTTCCGATTCATCTGGCTCATACTCCTCAATCGCCTCATCCGACTCGGCATATGAGAAGCTTGCACCAAGAGCAGAGGATATTGCATTCTATGACACGCTCAACGGCAAGTACGACACCGTCGACAAGGCATCAGAGTCCAAGGACAGAAAAGTCAGATTCGCTTTAGAAAAGGATCTGCCCGCTTTGTAGGTTTCGAATTACTCTCACTTTTATCTTAATATTTTCTTCTAGGTCCTTCGTTTGTCGCGATACTATTTCATACTCCTTTTCAGAGCCTGGACTGTCTGCTAACACTTCATTATAGACCTCGTGAGGCGAGCTCAAAGAAGCCACGCAGAGTTAGCAGCCGCGATGGAGCATATGCTTGGTTCGCCCAGCGGAGATATCAGACCGAAGACGAGAGACTCGAGGACTCTATGGAGAAGCGCACTTTCTAAGTGTTGAGTTGCAATTAGAGGCAAGAATGCGAATCGACAGTACATATATTTATATGGGGAGTTATAGGAAGGCGCGCCATCGTTTATTATTTTGGAGTTTGGAATCAGGGGAAATTTTGAGTAGGACTGGGGCCACGGGATACGGAGTTTTTGTTTTTAGATGATGGGCGGTTTGGTTTACGGAGTTGGAGCTGCATCATACCCACTATCGTTTGCACTGGCGCAGGAATCTATTTGCTTGGAGGATATACAAACCATCATTAGCCAATATGGCAATAACATATACCTTACTTTATGCTCTCTGTTGTGCCTTAGCTCTGCGTAGTTCCAAAATTCTTGGAAGCTTTTGAAATGCTAGAAACGAGCTGATGTAATATCTGCAGGAAAAGGTTATATAGAAACCTTTTACCAGTGATTAATTTTTTATTTTTTATTTTTTATTTTTTATTTTTTATTTTTTATTTTTTATTTTTTATTTTTTATTTTTTATTTTTTATTTTTTATTGAAAAATAAGCTCGCCAAACCTTGAGGTTGAACAAAGAGGTAATGGGGCTTGGAATAGAGAGACAAAAATATAATGATCATGACCCCCTCGCATGCTTGTTTCACCGCCAGTTAAAGAAATGTTAAGCTACTATGTTCAAAACTACCAAATTCTTTCATCTTCAATATAGTTGATGAGGACGACTGATAATAAAAGTAAGATATAAGTAGCTATCGTAACATATTGGAGGTTCTATTGTATTATAGTATATGAAGTATCTACTTGATGGTTTACGTGGACGAGGAAGCAACTGCAGCCAAGCCTATCTTGCAGATTGTAGTTATATATTCGAACACAAATACCTGCTATATGAAAATTACGAGGCTAGTCTCTCGAAAATTTGGCTTTGCGGTAGTTTTTTTTATAAAGAAAGAAAGGAAAGCGAGGTGATCCCCATTCAATCCTCAGACGAGTTTAGGCTACTTACCAAAGAAAAGGATATATAATAGCATGTGTTATCATGGTTATTTCGTCACTAAGGTTCCGAATTCTGAGTTTAGGATAACAGATGAGCTTCCTCAAGTGGAATAAATGAGCACGAGTTTATTTTCCGACTCGTTAGCTTAGAAAGAGGAAAGATCATATGTATTGTTGTAAATCACCTGACAATGCAAGGATGTTAGACACTTAACACAGAGAGAGAAGCAATACAAGACGCTTTATAGCATAAAAGAACTACACTGTAGGTGTATTTTGCTTGAGTTGACGCCACTAACTTCACTTTGAAAGACTTTGAATCCACCAACAACAACAAACAGAAGACTAAAAGTGGATCGCAAAGCGATTGCAAGAGATGTTATAAAATAGCCACATGTTTGTTATAGCAGTGAATTTTAGGTATTAAATATTATTACTTCCTCCTGCTTATAATGCCTTCCCTACGCCAGGGGTTGACATCTCCGGGTATCTACTTGATCGATCTTTATCAAAAAGATCATTCAATGCTTTGTTGTTCTTCTGAGATTTCGGACCATTTGGCAGCCCACCCCTAAAATTCGAATTTTTCGGTACCGCCATTGGAAAGGACGGTCTGTTATTAAGAGCTTGCTGTCGTGGGCTAAGAGGATCCTGGAATACTGAGTTGCCAACTGGATCGTTCCGCGGTTCTAGCTGTTGGTCCTTTAGCCATTCAGCCGTCGTCCTCACTGGCTTATTTGTTATAGGGAGTTGCATCGGATTCGGCTCTACTTGGCGAATGGCGGCCGGTACATAGGGAGATTGATCAATGACTACATCATCTGTCCATACACTTGCTTTACTCTCTCTCTGTTTCGAATATATATCCTTCTCACTAGGACTTTCGGGGATCTCGGGACTCAATTGCTTCCTGTCTATCGTATCGCCACGTTTGACAATCGGTGGGCTCATGGGAACCCGAAAGCCCAGCTTTGGTATCCTAACTTCTCGAGCAGTGAGGTGTGCTACAAAACGCGGGGCTTGAGGACTTGGAGCCTTAGAGGTTTTGCTTCGTAGTGGGGACTTGAGTTGGCCACCAAGAGGAGAGGGCGATTTCTCATCTGATGGAAGTCTAATCGGACCAAATGGAGATACATTATTCTGGACCTTTAGCCATGATCCCAAGGATGGAGGTTTAGGCGGATCTGATGGGTTCCACGGTACCGTAGTCTCTTTGATAGTAACTTGATTTGAGGTATCGGCTACTTTGGGGAAGAGCGAGAAGGAGTTGGATGAAGATGCTCGAGGAACACCTCCAGCAGCACCTGACTGAGATTCTGCTATTGTGGGAGCTTGTTGATCAGAAACAGGAAACTTAGAATCCCTTGAGAAACCTCGAACGTTTTCGAAGGCACGAGCTGTGTCAGGTGATTTCTGATCCGTCGTTATTTTGGATCGAGACTTTCTTTTCGCCTTTTCCTTATGTCTATGAATCAGAAAGTAGATCAAAATAGTGATCAAAGCCGATGCGATGATACTTCCGACGATTGCAACAGCTATCTGAGTTGCTGTGATGGCTACTGTCTGAGAAGTACTAGCCTGGAGGTTGGCTTGCGATATCTGGGCTGAGGCTTGGGCCTAACGTTGAACGCATTAGATCTCAATTGTCAAAGAATGGAAGAATACATACAGCTTGGGAGGCTACGACCGCACCCGCGCTCTGCGTTGCTAAGGCCGCAGCGGCTAAGAACGAGCTTCCAGCAGCAGCAGCTTTGCCTAAATTACAGTTAGAACCGAGCGGCTTTATAGCTACCACCAGAGACAATTCTCACCTGTTGCCGCTGCCACAGCAGCTCCTGCCTGAAGTACTGCCACTGATGCAGCGCTCTGAAATTGAAGTCAGTCATGGCCTTTTTATGGTCTAGTTGCCTAATACAACGTACCTGAGCAGTTGATTGTGCCCCTTGAGCTAGCTGAGCTGACTCGTTCGCTCTCGATATAGCAGCGGATGCAGAAGACTGTACACTTGCTACAACTGAACTCGCAGATGACAGCGCTTGTGAGGCGCTCCTGGAAGCGGCTGCTATAGACTGGGATGCTGATTGAGTGGCTTGCCGTATTGCTTCTGTTGCTGACCTTGAAGCTTGATCCGCAGATTGTTGGGCTTGTTGTGTAACTTGTCGCATAGATTCCGAAGCTTGACGTACTGATTCTGCTGCTTGTTGACTTGCTTGCCGCACAGCTTGGTCCGCGCTATTCTGAATTTGTTGACAGTCATTTTGGCGAACACGGAGCTCTGGAGGAGGAGTGATTCCGGCAGGTACGTTCTTCACTACGGCTGGGATGGCAACTGTCTGGGATGGCTCTTGACATAACGAATTCCGCATCGACACGGAGTCATGTTGTTGGTCCATATGGCCGCGAAAGATATAATCAAGTAGGTAATAACAGTGTTCCTCCGTGGCTTCTAGTTTCATGAGGCCGGCTCTTGAATATATTGTACGTACTGAGATAAAGAATTACAAGATGTACAGAACTTAAAGTGCATCACGACCTGCTGAGCAAAGAAACAAAAATGACAGTGGAGAGAGAAGAGAGAGAAATATTAATCGATGATAGGGAGAGCAAACAGGCAAAGAAACAAGAGAATCATTTAAAAATGAGTGGCTGCTGTCTCCCATCCGTTCCCCTTCCCACATGCCTGCCAGGAAAGTGCTCACCACTTTGGTCCCGAAGTGCACGAAGAATTAATATGGCATTGCTGTTGAAGAACGTCTGATGCATAGTGCAGAACTTTATCGGGCGATCATACATGTCAGCATGGCTTATAGAATCAATTTTCGGTTAGTATGGACCGAAAAGGTTATTGGTAGATATTTCGTGGTTTCATGATGTTCATGCATACGTGACACAAAACGGCCAGTTCGCAAACGTCAGAATAAGGTAATCGCATGGCGAGAATGGCTTGAGCACCATAAGACACACAGAGAAGCAAATGGATAGACGTTGTATTTGTATGTGTTTGTGTTTTTGCTGATCTTTATCTTTGTTCTTCACATACATACAAGCTTGTTGACATCGGCGCTTGTCGTTGATGGGAGAAGAAACTGGCTGAGGCTCAAAACTTTGACTTCCAATGTCGGGCCTGGGCAGCAAGGTTTCATGGCAGGGCTACCCAAGTTGGTGGAATATGAGTGTACCTCTGATACAACTAACTATCACGAACCTGTACCACGCGATGGCAAATGACCAATGGCCAAGAGTCTCCGCCTGATAGCTTGGATGATGTGGGGATTGGAATATTATTGAAGTATGTGTGGTACAGTAAGAACGAACTATTCCGTACAGAGGTATACATTGACTACGAGGTACACTCGCTGTACGCACATACCCGTCGGTCGTCTGAATATTCCGGGTTTCAAACACGAAGTAGTAACCGTCCGGCCCGTTGTAGATGGGCCAAAGCGTTACCGGGGACTCATTGGATGGACAACCAACAACCCCACATGCCAACGGGCAGTGATACTGTATATGATACTTCATTCTCAGCTCGAACGAGGGATGATAGTAAACTGTCAGTCCATTCGGAAGATATGCCTAATAATCATGGTGAGAAGCTACAATAAACACGGGTGAATTGGAAGGTGTTATTATCGGGAGCGGATGGTTCAAAACTGCATTTCGAACATGCCTACCAAACTTTATTCGCATAAAACAATAGAAACTACGACTTGTTTTTGAAATAGAACTTCTTGAGATCAATTGATTGGACGGGTATTCACTGAAAACTTATGCATCTTGTTTAATGTAACAAAGAACCAACTCCATACCGAAATGCTTCCCTGGTATACCATTTATGCCCTTTTATGAATAACTCCCTGAAGCAAATACCCCCCGATTTACCTTGGGCTGTAGTGAGACGAGAATGAAAACGCCAACCATCCCATAACACCCGATAAATCGTCAGCAGTGCTTTAAAATGACGAATCAAAGTCCTCCAGTTGAGTTTCAGTTACCCAACCCTTGGCAACGACGAACTCGAGCACCTGAGTCGCACTTTCGAAGCCTTCTCCACGATCTGACAACATACGAGCTAGCTCCTCGACCTCCCGGTTAAGTTCACGTTTTTGGTCTCTGAACACTGACTTAAATTTTCCTTTGGGACCATGAAGCTGATATTGCTCACGAAGACGAATCAGGAGATAATTGATCCAAACTACGTTAGTGTAAGGAATATGTTCTGACCATGGTCGTAAAGGATTGTCATTTTTTGAAGCTTTGTGCCATCCAGATGCCTTCGTAGCTCGTTGCCCTGTTAGAAGATGAGATCTCATTCTAACGACCATTAATTAGCCTACGTAGCCATATCAAATTGTTCCAAAGGTGACTCACGTTCTGTAGGCTTTGAATTGTGGCTGGTTTTCTGGCAATCCGCCAAAGATAGCTTTGTCGCCCTCAAAATCAAAGAACACGACTTCGCCGGTTGCTAATGTTGCCCGCGAAAGACCGTAATCAATTAATGTGGGATGTAGACCAGATCTGCCGAACTTGACAGGCTCCTCTGGAAACAGCGCAGCAAGAGCCGGCTCTTTATGCGCAATGCAGACATTATTTTCATGCAAATCCCTGTGCTATAGAAAATTAGCAAGTGCTTCAAATAACTGGTATCTTAGGGATTGTGTTACTTCAAATTGGGAAGCAATCTCGCCCCTAGCTAACGCTATAATAACTCCAAGTAACACATCCCACACTTGGCTGGCAGTCTCGATGACGACCTCGTCGAGGACGTTGCCCGCATATGCTAATTCAATCACAAGACAGACGGTCGCGTCAGTGTAAGAATCAGGATCTTGGAAAAGCGACTCATTGTTTTTCCTTGTGAAATACTCCTCAGACGCCTCCGTCAATACATCGCAAGTCAATCCACGAACAACTTTCGCACTCTTGAATGGTACAAAACCTGGCACAGTGGCCATCGTGTTCATGATGCGAACCTCTGACATGAGAGCATCAAGAGTTGATGCATTGCTTAGCTCTAAGGAAGGAGGATCTTGAACAGTTCTAAGCCGAATGACTTTCAGCATGGAAGCTCCACTCTTATTTGTTACTTTGTAAACCTCGGAAAAACTAGCTTCAGCTATTTTACGAACAGTAGAATCTTGTGTGAAAACATCTTCCTACAAATCAGGACCTCGTTGTCAGTTTTTGATTTTGTAAGCATCAGGATTTTAGCTAGGGGTTTCTCAATAGTTTATTGTCCTCCAGGCATGCATATTTGTTGATATGCATGTCTCAAGAATAAACGCCGTATTCAAAAGCGCAAGCAAGTAGAATTTACTCCAAGAATATGACTCACCCATGTGATAACGTCCATTTTCGAACCGCAGTCCGCTCGATAAGCATCCATTATTGGTTTTAATTCCAAATAGAGCGGATCATCCTTTGCAAAATCGACGTAATCCTCGGTAGTGTTGAGGGCAGAACTATCAATCCAGTCGGTGACTGTCAAGAAGTATTAGTCGTTTCCCGAGAGAACGTCTTCAATAGATTATGGCGCTGGGAATGCTTACCACTACTTTGTATATCTATATTATATATTTCTTCCTGGTTATCGTCACTCGAACTGGATTCAGTTGTTTGATTCGATGCACCAAGCGATGAGAGGTCTTGGTCTTTGACCGAAATTCCCTTCTGAAGATATCTCGAACTGTGATGAGTCGTGGCGAGATTTGGGCTAGACTCGGCAACTTGCGATTCGTGTGTATTATCCTCAATCTCTTTGTCTTTCGAACGCGGCTTGCCGGCGACATGTTTTGATATAGCTGTGACATCATAAGAGTCGATCTTTAAGTTACCAACGGCTAAAGTTACATCTGCTAGTGCTGATCGTGTAGAGGTGGTTTGAGGCTCTGTGGCGAGCTCATTCTCAACTACAGCGGTTGATCCAAAGATCTTTGCTGCCGCTGCTGAGCCTCCAGCCTTCTTCTTTCCATATTGTCTTCGAGGCGGCATATCGAGTGCCTCTGAACTGCATTCTAATTAGTACTCGGTTCCTGATTCTGTGACAAATATAGAATATATGCTATCGATGTACAATCAAGATAACTAATTGCTGATTTTGAATAGCACTAGCCATATCTTTCCGGCGGATTCCGTGATACTTGTCCATTCAGATCGGTGCCTTAAGATTCGTCACGTGCCATTCGTTTCGTTTGTCTGGCTATGGAGAATCTCTCCCAAGTCGGATTGTTATTGACAGAGAAACAGAAATGTGTTGCTCAGAGTGCGTTCTGTTATTTCATATCTGAATTATAACCCATTATGTGTCCAAGTTCGTGTTTGCTGTCGTGAAACAAGGAATGTGGTGGCCACAAAAAAGGTTTTGGTGAACATACCTAGGATAAGAAGGAATTCCTCCTGGATAGCGACTGCAACACACAATCAGATCCTGTTAATTGGTGTTATATTGCCATGAATATACTCACACGTTGTTCGCTTCTTGGAAAACCGCTGATCCGTTGTTACCCATTGTTGATTATTTTTGAGTGCCAAGGCTCGGCTAGGTTGACTAGGGAATACATGCACAGTGGGGTAGGATGCAGTAGTGTAGGAAAAGTGGAGGGTCTGGTTTCCTCACTTCCAAAAGGTGCCAAGGCAACCACGTGAGCCATTGAGATCACAATTGTTGATGAATGACAACATGTGAGTCGACATATCAGACGGGCGCTCGCCTGATAAGATAAAGATGCTCAGACGAAACACTGAAGACGAGGAGTCATCTTGGTTAGGTGAAAACAAGTGAAAACAAGTGAAAACAAGTGAAAACAAATGCCTCTGCCAGATATCAAAACTGATAAAATAACAATCCTTGCTTGAATTATATATTCCAAAAGCATTCTCGTGGTTCCCTGTTTGGTAAAAATCGCTTGTAGGCAAGTTTTGGGGGCGAATGCCTAACAGGATTGTAAAATAGAATCAGGTTTTTATTATATATCAAATGTGACATCTAGAAGTGATAGGAGTTGATGCACTTAACCCAGATTCTGACACTATAAGTTACACCAGAGAAAAGGTAAGAAAGCCTTTCGCAGGTTGTTGTAGGCCATTTTTGTTTTTATTTTATTCTAATTTATATCTTGGGATTGTAGAGTTGCGGTTCTGACCTCACCCTAAGTTTTCTCTCAATTCTATGAAAACATCATTAGATTTTGTGCTAATTCTTCAAAATCCACCATGCAGTGCATTCTTTACATGATATGAGATACTGCCATTCTAGCCATTAAGATAGTCCAGTAAATTGTGTATAAACCTCTCACCTAGTGTTATGTTTGGTCTACAACAGGATTCAGGGGTTAGCCGAGAAGCTAGGAAGCACAACGTTGGTACGAAGGGACTCTATGGCTAACCTGAATTGGCTAGAGTCCCAAGCACCCACCCTAGGCCTAGCTTGAATTTACTTGCGAAATCACCACCAAAGCTCCAGCTGGCCTTGCTGTTTGATTATCCCCCATTACTGACTACCATTTCGAAAATATGGCGCAGGCACTTTTAGGCAGTCTCTTTGGGGGCTCTAAACCAGCAGCCCAAGCTCCAGCAGCGGATTCTGGTAAGAATCATGAGAAATATGCGCATTTAGCACTAACATTCATCTTTAGATTTCGCAGACTTCGCGGAAGCTGCAGATCCATCTCCAGCTTCATTCTCAGCAATTCCTACTCAGGCAGGCTTTCCAGGAGCAGGTGCTACGCCAACTGGCGCAGCAGTTCCATGGACAAAATGGTACAACGTTCATGAGCGTCACTCGTTGGACGAGTTCAAACAGGAGGGTGTAATTCTTGTGCTTCTTCTTGGGATCATCGCTATTCATATGTTTGGTACAAGCACCAATCGGAAGAAGGCAAAGTCCTGGATCACTGCACATGCACCTGTATTGCAAAAGGAATTCTCAGTGGTCGGGTTCGGTAACCAGAAAACCCCAGCTGGAGGAGAGGCTGAAGTGCTGCCAGTTGACTTGATCAAGGAGAAATCTCTCCAAGAGTACTCAACATACGCAACTGGGAGACAAAATGTTGCTTTTCTCGACTTCAATCTGACTCTGCACAAACGCTACAGCCCTCTCAGCATGATTGCCGAATATGGCTTGAGTCTTTTCTTCGATACCATGCCGGCACCAGTCGAGCGAATGGAGGCTATTTTGTTTCCATTCGATGGCAGAGAAGCCTCAGTTGTCCCACCCCAGGTTCCTGGGGCACAAGAAGTTCGCAAAGATAAGAGCAATTATGATGGATTCGTTTGGGCAATTGTCAACAAGGACACAATGAAGCAACTTCGTGATGATCGTTACGATGTATCAATCACAAGCACCAAGGACAGCGCAAAGCTTCCAAACCTGTTTACGGTGATGACTGAAAGTGCCGAGATCACTGAGCTGTTACTCGCTCCTGAGCTCATCAAGGCTGTTGAAACCGCTGGCGATATGTTGGAGCATCTGATTATCACTGATCAGCCAATTGACCAGCCCTTGAAGTATATCACACCTCCAATATTGCTGTTGAATAGCGCTGATCTTCTAATCGTAGGCTTGACGACACTGTTCCAAAGAAACGTCTCCATTTGTCATTAAAGGTTCCGTCGGGTGGAGATTACTCCAATGTGATGCCTCTTTTCGAATACTTCATCCGCCTCCCAGATATTCTCGTTCAATCAGCCCATTTCCGGCCTGAAGTTACCCGTAAGGTCAAGGCGACTCGTGATAATGCTATCAAGCAACTTCAAAAGGTCGATGAAGAATCGAAGGCCGAGGAGAGAGCCCTCGAGCGAGAAAAGGCCAAGAAGCTGAAGAGAGATAACGAGCTCAAGGCCTTGGATGCCAAGGCACAAAAGAAATACCTCGAGAAGGAGAAAGATAAGGAACTCAGAAAGAGCCAGAAGAAGATGACTCAAAAGGGATAAGCGGCAAGATTATAACTGGTGGTATGAGGTGGAATGGTGTTTTATTGTGTCTGAACTGTATAAAAAGGATAGGTGGGTAATTTTGGAACGTGTACTATAATTGGCTCTTGTAACAATTACCCCTTTTCCACCATGTTTGTTGCAACGAGAGTTATCACTCTTTCCTACATTGCCAGCAAACTCAAGGTCTATTTCGACTTAAATCGGCTCTCAAGAGATACTACCGTATGTTCTTCACTAAAATTCTCGCAATGCCATCCTCTAAATATCCTCCCTCAAGTTCTCCTCGATTGGTGTCAACCCTATATTCCAATTCATATATACCGGCCAACTCATATCATAAAAGCCTTCAATGAACACATCACAATTCACCCTCGGTGTTACCAGGGACCTCAGTAACATTACTTCCTTGCCCAAACCGTCCATCATATACCCATGGGCCTTCCGGTACACCGTGAGGTGCTGTAGGTTTGTTGCCCTGATCGAGAGTATGGAAAATAGGCCGACCCAATAGAGATATTTCGGTCCATGATATCAACACCTGGCTCAATGTGGAGGCACTACCAAATTTTCGGAAGCCCAATAACAATTTCTAACACTAGTCTGTAAGCAACCGTTGATATGATGTTGATAATAAGCCTCTCTCTCCAATGTTACCTTCTACGTGAGCCAATCAATCACCCATCAAATACGTTCAAATGAATGCTAAAGCCTCAAATTGATTAGAAAGCTTAATTTAATTATTCATCCCCCTTCCCCTTCCCATCCGTAACTGTAACCAACACGTTGTAACATGATGGTAGTATTTCTTCATTCGTTTCTTCAAAGCGAGTCTTCATAGCTCTACATGATCACATGCATCCTCAATGAAGGGCCTTCCCAATCAAAATCAAAGGCCCTTAACTGGTATAACTTGGACCTTACGAAGGATGGAGCCTTTCCGTCATGATGAGAAACGAAGCTATTTTACAAATGTGGTAACCTCCTAAAACTTCAACTTCTCTTCCAAAGAGGCAACAGTAGAGAAATCAAGGCTACCAGCGAGATACTGGGGGGTGGGGACCCCCTTTGAATCAGATATGATTCATGGCCTCTTGACAAAAGGCAATGCATATATGATCTTCTTCATCTTCAGCATACAGACGAGATCTAACAGCTATTGTTATCTGCACAGAAATACAGAGCGTCACATATCATAGTTTCAACAGGTACAAGTTATTCTCCAGAGTTACAGGCTAGTTCAAGTGTTCTCATTAGCATCTAAATTGTTCCACGCTCAAGCCGACCATCCGATAGTGTACAGTATCATGCATCTCCCGAAGCCCATATCACCAGTCTAGTAGTAATAGTTCTCCTCTGTAGTTCGGCCCCTCATGAACTGTGGCTCACTTCCTCTGACATAGATATCCTCATACAAGATCTGAGGTGTAGCTTCTGGGAACTCCATGGCCTCAGCCTCTGCAACCTCCTTATCAATCGCCTCACGAGCACTCTTATCAAGGCTCTTGAGCTCCTCCTCAGTTGTGACCTCCCACTCAAGCAACTTTTGTTTGAGACCGGCGATAGGATCTTGGGTGGATCGCATGCGTTGAATTTCTTCACGGGTACGGTAGGTGGTTCCGGGATCGGACATGGAGTGTCCACCGTAGCGGTAGGTGACATATTCAAGAACCATTGGGCCGTTACCTTCGGTGGTGTGGGTTCTACCATACTGAACAGCGGCCTTGACAGCAAGGACATCCATTCCGTTTACCTTAAGACCTGGGATATATTGACCGCGCTTGTAGTAGTCTGTGATGGCGGATGAACGGTTGGCGGCGGTACCCATACCATATTTGTTGTCTGGTCGTTGTTAGAATTATTCAAATCTTAGTTAGTAATAACACTTACTCTCACAACCGAATAGGATTGGTAAGTTCCATAACTTCGCCATGTTGAACGCCTCAAAAACTTGTCCTTGATTGCTTGCTCCATCACCATATAATGCAACAGTGGTGTTCTTGTTACCGTTATACTGATGGGCGAAGGCAAGACCGGCACCAACTGGGACCTGAGCACCCACAATACCGTTGCCTCCGTAGAAACCCTTGGTGAACATGTGCATAGATCCTCCCTTGCCGTAAGCAACACCCTCTCGGCGACCCAGCAATTCACCAATGATGGACTTGACGGAAGCCCCACGCATCATAGCGAAACCGTGGCACCGGTAGGCGGTAATGATATCGTCTTCCTTAGTGAGAGAGTGCTCGATACCAACAGCTACTGCTTCTTGTCCAGTGGAAAGATGGCAGAAACCACGAATCTTCTTCTCCTTGTATAGTCTGTCCGCAGCCATTTCCATGCGTCTACGCCCATTAGTTGAGGTTCTGGGCCAATTAAAGATGTAACTTACCGCATGGAAACCATATCGGTGTACATCTGCTTGAGCTCCTTCTTTGTTGTCTCGAGGGTATATGGAGGGGGGTCAAGCTCATATGTTTCGAAACTTTCGTCAGAGAGGTGTACCGTGAAAGGTTTATCATCTTCCTATTTCCGCCGGATCAATTAGCAGGCATTCAAACATCAATTGGCTTCGTTGGTGGTGAGGGTAGTATTTACCCCGGGAACAGAATCTTTGAGCGCAGCGCTGGCAGCATCAGTGGTGACAGTTCTCTTCACAAGTGCCGCCTTAGAAAAGGCATTACTGCGCAACGGCGCGGCTCTGCCTGCCCTTAATGCTTTGGAGAACATCTTGTCTGGTAGGATGGAATTTCGAGGATGATATGGATGTTGAGCTCACTGTCAAGGTTTATTTTGCCCAACACGTTAGAGACTCTAGTCCGAAATAGGTTAGGACCGGCCTCATCGGGGGTATTCCCGTGATTTCCTGTGAGATTCTCAGTCAGACGCTTTAAAACCGCAACGAGAAAGACCGACCATGAGAAGATACAAAGAAGAATTGTTTGAAAGCTTTGTATTTTGTACTGTAGACTAAATTAATAAAGTTCATATTTGTAGGAACCAGTTTGTAATCTCATTTTGATCACAAAATTCCCAGTCATCATGATATCCATGAAGTTTTGTCAAACCTCCTTTGAAAATCTAAAGAGTTCATGAGCATTACAAATCTTCCAGAACATGTCTAAATCAAATAAGATGGGCTATCGATCATAATTAAGAACATGCAAGTTCTAACATTATGAACAAAACACCAACTTTCGGTGCCAGGCTTGTCATAGCTCCCTATGCAACAAACAAATCGCCATGAATCAGCCAGGAAAGCAATGATTAGAAGAAAATACCAAAATGTATGGTACCCGCGAAAATCTGTATAGAGTTTTAACAAATGACTTTTATCCCTGATGTGAAAGTTCCAGAAATAGCCTACGAGTCAAGTTACCTACATTGGCATCTTGCATTTTTTGTTCGTATGCTGTTCACAGAATGATTTGAGGTATATGCTAGAAACTATCATTTTACTTTCTCATTATCTAGACCATCAAACCCATAAAAATTTCGCTCATGATCCCAACCTTATGCTACTCCATACGCGCCACCAGTTCATTCCACCCAATTTACTCCCTCCGCTATAAAGATTACCATAAAACCCAATCCCATGTAATGCACTCAATCGATGAATATGCAATACGCCACACACAATGTAATCCACAAGCGTTGGTATTTGGGACTTATAAATCTCAGTCAATAGAGAGATATCCGTCTGAAGTTTGGCGTGTTAAAGAACATGAGTCGATTTCACCAGTCTCGTAGGTCAGTAGCCTCTTCAGGTTGTGTATGCTAGAGCACATAGACTTAAATGTATACCCATCTCTTGAAGTCGAGATGTATGAGTCTTTGGATTAAAAACTGTGATTTATGTTGCTCAATCGTCGTGGAAAAATGTTGGTCCAGTGGCATGTGGCGGGGCCGTGCAAGGCCCTGCATCAGACATGTCTACATCACCTAGTGGATAAGATGCCTCGTGTCTGGAGATCCCCGTCATCTGTTGATCTTCGTTGGCATTTGAACGATATTCAGCTGCACTCAAGGGCCTCGCTGGTCTTGGTCCGACTCCCTCCAACAAACGTTGGGCAGTGGTTGGATGTCGTTCTGGAATAATTTCTTCTGGTGGAGAGAACGACCATACTTCCATTATCGTTCGATTCGATCGACTTGCCATTACCACACATTTCTCTTCCTCGAATGCAACTCGCCATACGGCATCAGCCGGTGCTGATAGCTCACGGACTAGTTGACCCGTTTTCAAGTCCCAGACCTTAA
>Ga0247734_1000457_pt1 | contig 35626 bp, 35 predicted proteins | sample UWRJL103311B2_FD_180933 | JGI IMG/M metagenome (GOLD analysis project Ga0247734, IMG submission 180933) | Plant litter microbial communities from Arlington Agricultural Research Station in Wisconsin, United States - UWRJ-L103-311B-2 | ecosystem: Environmental > Terrestrial > Plant litter >...
TTTGTTTATTTATATATATAAAGTTCGTCAACACTGACGCGAGACGCTTGCTTGTAGGAGCATCGCTTCTTTGGCCTCGAGGAGCCGTACGCCAACCTCCATGTGTGGGGCCCCGACAACTCCGAGGTGGTCCGTCATCGCATATTCAGAGACTGGCTGCTGGACCACGAGGAGGATAGACTGGCATACGCGGAGGTGAAGAGGCAAGCCGCCTCAGCGGCTCGCGAGGCAGGTGAAACGGCGAACGAATATAATGCACGTAAGCAACCGGTCATCCGAGAAATCCTGACGCGGGCCTTTATAGCGCATGGTCTCTGCGAGTCGTGACTCTTGACGGCCGATATATATCTCACGACTGCTTGTCGAATATACCATACCTAGCCAGAAGCATTGCGTTATCTTTCGTGCGTATTATCCTATGCATGTATATATAACTTGCGAATGTGGGCTGCGTGAATATGGCGGTCAGAGGTCAGTATTTATGACATATTTAGTGATCTAAGTTTTGTTAGTATATATGATATATGATATATGATTTAGGTACAGTCTTAGCAGGTAGTTACATTGCCACTCACCGTGTTGTTGAAATTATCAAATATAAATTACAGTTGTGAAAGCTAGGCAATACTTTCATACTTAACATAACTCGCCAAGCCTCTCTAGCTAAGTGAGTGCTAAGTAAGTGCGAAGTGATGTGAGATAAGGTAAGGTAAGGTAAGGTAGGGGAAGGTTTCTCAAGCCCCAACGCATGAAACACAAACCCTCCCGTTTTCTAGCCCACCACATCTCCAAGTAACTAAGTAACTAAAATTGAAAACGATCCCGTAACTAGCACTACTATAGTAAACCAGCACTAGTACTTGTACTGTACTGTAAATACCTAGGTACGTAGGCAATGGAAAGTAAAAGCGCACGCAGCACATGCAAAAGCACACACACACACATATACACCACACATATATATCCGCGGGTAGATCAAGATATCCCCGGTAGCGGGTAGCGGGTAGATCAAGGAGATCGATCCTTTCTTACTTACTACACTTTACTGCACTTACCGTACTTACTTATCATTGTTACCTTTTGCATTTTACTTTTTCCTTTCCACTTCTCTATTTAAGCTATTGAAAATGGGGTTTAGCTATAGAGATAAGTATGGGGATAGCTCTTGTGGGGAATGATTGAAGAGAGACCATCGGCTCGGATACGGGGACTAGATCTCCCTCCCTCTCTTGACGTAATATGTGATTGATGCTGATTGATGGAGGATAATAAAGGATGAAAGATGAAGGATGAAGAGCCGCATTTCTTTTTCTTTTTCTTACGGTGTGGGATATTGTGGGTTCTTTGCCTTGGTTTACTTACGTCACGTTAGGTTATGTTACGTTAGGGTTATGTGCTTGGATGTGGGATGTGGGATATGTGTTCATAACGTACTCCATATCCACATCTGTTCGTTGTCCATAGTGGAGTATGATGATGATGTTGATGATGTAAAATGATGATGATGGAAAGTCTCGGATGATAAGAGTGGTGAGTTAGCCGATTCCGATCGGGTAGCGGAGTTTGCTCGGCTCGCAGTCCCTCTCCCCGCGCTCTGTTCTAGATTCTGTACTATCTCTTATTTCAAATTCATGTTATATCATCTCTCTCTATTCACATTCATGCCATATCTCTCCTCCTCACTCTAGTTCAAATTCATGTTATATCGTCTCTATCATATTCATCACATCTCTCCCCTCCTAACTTCACATTTATATCATCTCTCTCACTATTCACATTCGTGCTATCTTTCCTCCCTATGTTACATTCAGATGATATCTCCAGATGATCTCTCCCTATCTCACATGCATCTCATCTGTTGTCTATATTACATCCCGCCTTTTCTCTCCCCTCTATATTACATCCGTATTATCTCTCCGCCCTGCCGTATGCCCCCCCGGAACATGTCTTGAATAACCCGTCCCCCGAAAATCGTCTCTCGAACAATCCCCTCCACATGCTTCGGTTCAACCCTCCCATACCAGATCCCACATCCCGCCAACGGATGTGCTCCTCCTCCCTTCTTCATTCCTGGCGGTAGATAAACAATCACATTCCCCGCAAACTTGTGTCCGCCAATATGGCTGATGAGTCCTACTTTTGCTAATGGTCCAGAAGTGTTGCTAGCTAGCACCGTGCGGAATTCATCCCTCAATAATGGCCCCAAGATCCCACAGCGTACATCTCGTCCTCCGTGTCCACATATCAAGACCAACACATCATTCACAGCATAAGTTACAATGTGAGACTGTGCTTTGAATTTCATGGAATTGTGTGGTACTAGATGTGTTTGGGCGAAGCTCTTTAGCGCTGCCGTAGGGGATAGCTGAATTCCATCATCATTGTCGGGGCCAGAATCGTGTGTGGGGAGGTAAGGTATGTATTTGAAGGATGGGAAAAGGTATGCTGAGACAAACTTCGGTTTATCTTTGTCCGCATTAGGTGTAGGTATATGCTCTTGATCCGCGACTGTGTGGTCTGGCACGTCGTATATTCGATTTGCGGCCTTCGATTGGTCTTCGTTGTATTTCGTGCTATCGAGGGAAGAATTTATAATGGAAATTGGATGGTATGGCTACTTGTCAACATGAGCATCTGTCATTATTCATAGAACCCACTACAATTCATAGATGCTATCTATAAGAATAGAAATTAAAAGGAGGAGATAGACATACATCATGGAATTCCCCCTTCGGTCCAACAAGCTTCTTGATCCTCGCAGCCAGGTTATCCCCTCCATTCTCGTCCTCAATCCTACTGTCCCAATCATCTTTGCCCGTACATATAATCAATTGTTCGGCATAGGCTGCCATCGTACCATTGAGCGGTTTCGTGCGATCGATTGGGAAGCCTTCCGGCATCTCGGGGCTCTCGGAACAAGCACATGTTGGTGAGGGACAGCTCGGTATTGTTTGGATATGAGAGGAATGTTTCTTGGAAATATTCCGCACAGTGTAAGGACGCAGTGAGCGAGATGCTGAGCGGGAAAGGGGACGGAGGAACATTTGGTGCTGGTGGCGGGGAGTGGTGAGTTGTGAGGTCATCGTGAGTTGATTTGACTGACATGATCTTATCGAACCTTAAAAGATCTAATCTAATCTTATCGGAGCTGCTAACAAACCTTCTTGACGACACTCGTGAACCATCATCACATCTTTATCTTTATTCTGAATAGAACCTCGCAAGCCAGGAGCTTGTGTCCGCTCTTTTTGTATACTTCTTGACGCAATCATAACGGCAGTTCTGGTCAATCAATGGTATAATGCACCGCCGAATCTCTATAATGTGAAGCTCCACGAACACAATCCACCAAATCTTCCACCACCACAATTCAGCATAGCATAATGTAATCAGTTCCAATCGCGTATCCAAAACCCAATTGTACGCTCCCACAAGCCACCAAATGCCACGAATCCCTCACTCCCTCCTCCACAAAGCCCACGCCATCTCTCCTCTGCTCACCCTGCTGGTCCGCGCAACGCGCGATCTCCCCTCCGCCATCACCGAGCTCCGCTGGCTCACCACCCACATCCGCGAGGTGATTCCTCCGAAAAACGAATCTTTTCTCACTCCCTACCAAAAACATGTCCTGTTGCAACTCTGCCGCCGACGCCAGTCCGCCGAGCCTTTGCAATATATCCTCGGCTCCCAACCTTTCGGTGATCTCGAGATAAAATGTAGGAAAGGAGTCTTAATTCCGCGCCCTGAAACAGAGGCATATACAGAATACCTTGCGGAATTACTACAGAAAGGGGGTGATCGTAATGAGGTTACGGAGGGGATTGGACTTGGGCTTGGGAGGGTTAATATTCTGGATCTCTGTTCGGGCAGTGGTTGTATATCACTTCTTTTGCATCATTTGCTGCTAAATTCGGAGGGCGGTGGGGGTGTGAAAGTTGTGGGAATAGATATTTCTGTAAGATACGCCTTCATTCTCCTCCGAAGCTTCATAGATAAAGAATTTGGTGGTGTTATTTTAAACATCACAGCTGCAGTGGCTAATTTCGCAAATATAACAGGACACTGCTATCGCTCTAGCGAACGAGAATATAGACATCAATCTCAATAAAGCAAACCGAACAACGATACGATTCGATCGCAAAGATGTCCTACAGTTAACGCCTCAAGAACTAAAAAACTCCGGCCCTTTCAATCTCATAATATGCAATCCACCATATATCCGCACCAGTGATCCATCTGTATCACGTTCAGTACGGAAATGGGAGCCAGGATTGGCACTCTATCCTCTTCCTCGCCCAAATGACACAGCTCTTACCTCCAGCTCGCAGGAAGTACAGGTCGAAGATGAAGATATATTTTACCACAAAGTCCTCTCTCTAGCCGCGGGAGACCAAATTGATAAAACCATTCTACTGGAAATTGGATCAAAAGACCAAGCAATGCGCGTCGTTCGTCTAGCGACCCAGCTGTGTATTAGCCCAAAAGACATTGTCCAGATATGGCGAGATTGGCCAGATCAAAAGCCAGAAACTGGCGAAGACAGTAGTATTACGATAGATGGAAACCCTTACACTGTAAAAGGGAGCGGTCTATATCGCTCGGTTGCCATAAGACGATTTGGCGAACCGCTACTATAATAGAACATGGTACGCAGTTTGGATTAGTCGCCCAACCAAACCAGAGATTATAAGCAGAATCTAACATAGGTATTGCCCGAGGGTGAGGGTATTGGTGTCGGTCAAAGTATTTGATGGAAGATTACATACATCGATGTTGGAACGCGATTTGATATATCAAGTCATAGAGTACAGGGAATTTATCTGTATTTTCCATTCCATGCCACAGCTTTTAGCGTCTTGAATAGCATAGACGTCATTTAATCTATAGCTTTACAAGTATCGATGAAGAAGTCTCTCGCCGTACTTCTCAAATTCACAAGGCTCCCAAAATGAGGGGTGTTAACGTCTATCCCTGCGTAACGAGACACACCTTGTCACGGGACGAATTCATACTTTTAGGATTACCAAAAGTCTTAGCAAGGCTACGAAGTTGTTGTTGATATACTACTGAACTTTGACAATCTATCTCCAAGGAGACGAGTCAGCAAAAAGAAAAAGACTACATCATATTATCGATGGTTTCAATCACGCCACTGATTGCCGGACTCCCCCTTGTTTGATCGCGACCTTGAAAGTTTTGATTTTTTTTTCTTTTCAAATTTCGGAGCACTTAGGGAAAGGTTCTATATTGAAAGTTCGATATTAGACGAATATAGCTTATATTCAAGCCAAGATTAATTCCGTCATCTCATATTTGTCAAAGCCTCGCTTACTAGACCTCCTAGTTCTTAAGTAGGCTTCTAAGTGGCTCCAGTCTAAAAAGAAGTAAATATTATCAGCCAAGCAGTATATATTGAGATACTGTAGCGAGGGAGATCTATCAGTCACTTTGGGACCAGAGTCAGTGCCGGAAGCACCCCTGTCTAGCGAGTAGGGTTGTACTGTGCCTTCACAATGACTTTTACAATAAGTTTGAGAGGAAGCTGATTTCGTTATCGACTGTATAGCTATGATAAAGGACGCTTACAGTAACGTTAGAAGTCGAAATCGGTGTCAGTCGGAACACTATGATTTTAGAGTTATGCCTACATTTTAGTCCGCTAGCACTACCAGGTACTACTGTACATATGTGCCTGCTGCTTGATACACGCACACCTAAAGGCTACTCTGCGAAGTGCGGCTGATCTTTCACTTCTATCCTCAGCCTCGATCGCTCGAAGCCCACCTTTTGCAACTACATCTTACTATAAGAATCCCCAAGATACTTGCAGTCGACAATATACGCGACACGCAACTCGATCGGAGAGCCGGAATGTTGAAGAAGCACTTGTCACGATTTATGCGTAGGGAAAGTTGCGGATCGGATGCAGCTGCCTCCAACTCCTCCAACTCTGGCTCTGGCACGTCGAACTCAATTCACGGCGGTGGCCAAAAACGACAACCAGAACAAGAACGACAAGCAAAACAAGCCAAGCACACCGCTGGGTCGAATGCAAATGCCCTTGTTCCGGCGGTACCCTCGAATGTACCGGTTACTACGGTCGCCCCACTTCCTATCGGTGTAGAAAGGAACATTGGGTACCTCTGCTCCACAATCTTCTCAATTAGACATAGTAATTCGAATTGCATATAGCTTAATACTCCTCTCTGAGCCAACAAATCCAGAGTCCGCTATCGTAGATATCGTATTCATCCATGGCTTGACCGGCAATGCTTACAACACATGGCTTTACAGCTGCGGGAAATATAAAGTATATTGGCCTTACGAACTTCTACCGAAAGTCTACCCGGATGCTCGGATTCTTACATTTGGTTATGACGCAGATATCACACAATTTTGGAGCCCTGCTTCATCAAACAGAGTGAGTAACCATGCTGAGAATCTGCTTGGTAGTCTTTCGCGCCTAAGAGCAAGGACAGACACAGTATAGCCTCCTATCTTCCCATGCTAAGTATCATGCTAACATGTCTTAGGAAAATCGCATGATCATCTTTGTTGCTCACAGCCTTGGTGGCCTGGTCATCGAATGCGCTTTGAGCGTCTCGAAATCTAGTCCGGAGACCGATATCCCGTTGATCGAAGAACATACGGTTGGCATAGCCTTTATCGGCACTCCTCACCATGGATCTGATTATGCCGCATGGATCACACTTGTGTCAAGCTTAACAAATTGGCTAAAGCAGAGTAACAAGAATATTGTGGCTGTCTTAAAACCCGATTCGGAAGTGCTTGCAGGCATCCAGAAAAGTTTCCAGGGTCTTCTGGCGAAGAGGAGAGATGCAGGCAAGAAAATATGTGTCACATGTTTCTTTGAAGAACTTCCTGTGACTGGAGTTGGCGAGGCAAGTGCAACCTTAAATAGACTTTCAAATTGTTAATGAAACAGATTGTGCCCAAACACTCCGCGATTCTTCCTGCATACCCAGCATATGGCATTAGAGCGAACCACATAGTAAGTGTCACTATAATAATGTTATACCACTCTCAAAGTCAGGAATTAGCGTCATGCTAAATAAGAAATGCAGAATATGACCAAATTTGAATCTTCTCAGAATCCAGGCTTTGAAACCGTAGAAGGCGAGATATTCAAGTGGGTCAAAGTGCTTCGCTCTCGAGGCCCACATCACCAATTGGATAGCCTCCAAGAAGGTTAGCACACATTTCCAATTCTTAGGCATTCTTTTCTTAGACGCGATTGGATTTCTTCCAGAATGGAAAAGAATCTCAATAATTAAATATCTAGGAACTCCAAAGCTCTCACAGTCGTCACAAGACTGCCTGAAGTCGCTGGCCTTTCCAGAAATGAACAATCGATTCAAAGATATCGATATAGCCGCCGAGAGCACGTGTGAGTGGCTGCTTCGACACCCGAAATACAAAAGCTGGGTTGCTAGCGATCGAGGCTTGCTCTGGATCAAGGGGAACCCCGGCTCCGGAAAGTCGACGTTGCTACGATACGCTCTAGACAATGTCATACTCAGCTCCTATACTGTGACCCGCGCCTTCGTTCTCTCGTTCTTCTTTCATGGTCGCGGTGTCGAACTCCAACGGACGCCGCTTGGCCTCTTTCGGTCCCTCCTATATCAGCTCCTCAGTCGCGTTCCCGACGAACTGCCGGACCTTATCGCCACCTTTCAAAAATACTGCAACGATTTCGGCGAAAAGTGGCAGTGGCATCTGCGCGATCTAAAAGACTTCTTGAAGTCGTCACTTATGAATATCCTGGGAACACGGTCGATCTGGCTATTTATCGACGCATTAGACGAAAGCGGTGAAAAGGATGCGAAGGGGCTTGTTAATGAGTTTAAATCCCTGATTAAGACGCTCCCACCCACGAGGCATTCACTCCGCATATGCTTCAGCTGTCGTCCCTACCCTATTTTATACTTAGACACCACCTTTAACGAAATATGCCTTGAGCAAGAAAATGCTGACGCCATTGCGACTTACGTCAATGACAGACTGTCCGACTTCTCTTGGCGAACCTCATCCACGATTCCCAAATTGATTGTCGACCGCGCAAACGGCATTTTCTTGTGGGCCCTGCTCGTGGTGAACCGAGTTCTGGACCATGAGCTCAAAGGTGCGGAACTAACGATGATTGAAGCCGAAATTCGATCTATCCCTCCAGAGCTTAATACACTATATCACGAGCTTGCCCGAGGAATGACATCAGCCTCCCTAAAGTTAATCCAATGGATCTGTTTTGCCACCCAGCCTCTTTCACTACACGAACTACGATGGGCTATGATCGTTGATGCTGATTGTCCACACAAATCATTACAACGATGCCGAGACAACTCCAATTATATACGCGACAACGACGTGATGGAACGGAAGCTCAAAACGCTCAGCTGTGGACTTGCTGAAGCTGTGTCGTCATCTAAGAAGAAGTTAGTCCAGTTCATCCACCAGTCGGTGAAAGACTTTTTTGTCGAAGGAGGTCTGTCGACTCTAGATCGGAGCCCAGGCATACGCCTGTCAACAGGTCTCTCGCTCCATCCTATGTCAGACAAGACAGCTGAAAACAAATTGGCAGCCGGAATCGCACACTATCAGCTCTCTAGGATTTGTATACGATATTTGGCAATGGCAGAGATTGATCAGGCAAAGATGAACAAGTGCAATAATATGATGATTGAGTTTCCTCTACTATACTACGCCACAACGTCGTGGATTTCGCACGTCTACGAGAGCGAGATGAAGAATGTTTCTCAAGACGACTTACTAGACTGCTTTGCCTGGTCGTCAGAAACTCTTCTCCAAATATGGGTACAAGTTTACAATATACTCGCGCCATATTCACGCCACTGTCCGTCTTTTGGAACAAATATGGCACATATTGCATCAAGATATCAGTTAATAGGGCCGCTACGGATAATCCTGCAAAGAACAAATCAAGTTAACGTTGATATGAATTCGGAAGACGGTGAAGGTTATACGCCGCTGTTGTGGGCGGCTGAAGAGGGGCATGATGCCGTGGTTAAGCTGCTTATGGAGACGGGCCAGGTTAACATTGAATCCAAAAATTATTTTAATCAAACGCCGCTGTCGCTGGCGGCTGAAAATGGGTATAAGGCCGTGGTCAAGCTGCTCCTGGAGACGGGCCAGGTTAATATTAATTCCAAAGATAATTATAATCGAACACCGCTATCGTGGGCGGCTAGAAATAGGCACGAGGCTGTGGTTAAGCTGCTCCTGGAGACTGGCCAGGTTAATTTTGAATCCAAAGACAACTTTGATCGAACGCCGTTATCGTTGGCGGCTGAAAATGGGCACGAGGCTGTGGTCAAGCTGCTCCTGGAGACGGGCCAGGTTAATATTAATTCCAAAGACAATTTTGATCGAACGCCGCTATTGTGGGCGGCTGAATATGGGCACGAGGCCGTGGTCAAGCTGCTCCTGGAAACAGGCCAGGTTAATATTGAATCCAAAGATAAGGATAATCAAACGCCGCTATTATGGGCGGCTAGAAATGGGCACGAGGCTGTGGTCAAGCTGCTCCTGGAGACAGGCCAAGTTAATGTTAATACCAAAGATGAGTATAATCAAACGCCGCTGTCGTGGGCGGCTGAAAATGGGCACGAGGCTGTGGTTAAGCTGCTTAAACAAAGGATGAGGTAAAGATCCTCATCCACCACTCTAATAGAGGCTCTGGGATGCTGCTGTAGGAGCACTGCGGCAGACGCTTGGTGAAGACCATACTCATTCCGTACTCATTCCGTCACGTTGGTCCCCTTCTCACCCGGAGGCAAGCTATGAACAATCTTATAAGTATCTAGATAATAGAAGGTGACACGAACATTCTATGGCTATTTCCCGAATATCACTCAACTGGCTTAACTACTTTACACGAATGTCTTGTTACAAGCCATTTATCTGAGGAAATTTCATTCTTTTACTTCAAACAAGTAGCTAGACTTATTATATAAATTTTATTTTTGGGAGGGATTGTGCACTCGGCAATCAGGCGCGATGGCGACAACCCGACGGTAATCTTCACAGTAGCAGGAGTTTGTACTGTTTAGGAATGATCATATAATATGACTGATACAAAAATAATAGAGTTTTCAATAAATTTACAAATTCAAAATCAATGGAAATCAAAGTACCAATGGTATATTTCGCCACGGGCACATCTTTTCACGGCGGAATGCACGTTAAGACGCTATTTCCGTGTAACCTTCCATGGCCATAAATAGCCCTGACACGTGATCATGTAGGGTGCCTGCCTTTGCTCAAGTTCATTCTAGACACGAACATTCTTGTACCTTTCACGCTTACTATATATCCCTTCATACTTGATATATCTTATAGGCACATGAATCCCTAAGGATGGACTGCCATAATAAAGTTGTTAGGGAAATCTCCAAAAAGGTCAAGGAGTTCAACAAGCAGAAGAAAGCGTTCAGAATTTATCATGGCAGCACTCACACCACACGCCGATCTACCCGATCATCTACCGCAATCATTGACCTCAGTATGATGAGAAATATTGTCTTCGTGTCCACAAATACAACTCCTGCTACTGCGCTCGTTGAACCGAATGTGGCAATGGACGCACTTGTTACTGAGACTCTCAAGCACGGTTTAATTCCTCCGGTGGTTATGGAGTTTCCTGGTATTACTGCCGGTGGTGCGTTTGCTGGGACAGGCGGAGAATCTAGCAGTTTTCGCTGGGGTACGTTTGATCGCATAGTGAATCGCATCGAGATTGTTCTAGGCAATGGAGATGTTGTCTGGGCAAGCGACCAAGAAAGAGCGGATCTGTTTAATGGCTCAGCTGGAGCCTTTGGTACACTTGGAATTCTCACACTCCTCGAGGTACAGCTTATTCCCGCTCAAGGTAAAATTATCGAGCTTCAATACCATCCAATCCACAGCCCTGCAGAGGCGGTTGCAAAATTTCAAGAGTTCTGCACAGATAACGAAGACTGGGCTTACGTTGACGGTATTATGTACAGCAACCGCCGTGGGGTGGTCATCACTGGAAACCTGCTGGATGACACGGATAATCAAGTCACGGCTCGGTACTCACGGGCAAGAGACAACTGGTACTACAGTGATGTCCAGGAAAAGCTCGAGACATGTCCGGACGGATGGGTGGATATTGTTCCCATTGAAGATTATCTTTTCCGGTATGATCGTGGCGCGTTTTGGTGTGCTAGACATACATTTGGCTATCTAGGCCTTCCGTTCAACAGCACGACGAGATGGCTCCTTGATGGCTTCATGCATACGCGCGACTTATTCAAAGCTCTGCATGCAACCGGGTCAATGATTAGATCAATTATTCAGGACCTTTGTATCCCAGCCACAAACCTGGATATCTTTATTGGGTACACTACTCTCGAGTTCAATATTTGGCCGCTATGGCTTTGTCCCATGAGATCCAATGCAGGCCGAGGAATATTCCAACTCTCACGTACTGAGAGCGAGGTAGATATGGCATCAACAGACGACTTGTGGGTTAATGTTGGGCTATGGGGTCAGGCGCCGCCGAGTGTCGATGAAGCCGTTGCTGCAAATCGGAGATTGGAGCAGGTGGTAAGGGATTTAGGTGGTTACAAGTGGTTGTACGCGCAGACGTTCTATACCGAAGATCAGTTCTGGAAGATATACCCCAAGGGGGAGTATGATAACTTGAGAGAAAAGTACCATGCTACGAGTCTACCAAATGCGTACGAGAAGGTGAGCACCGAGGTAGAGACAGAGAAGGAGGAAGTGTCAGGATGGAAGACAATCTGGCCATTCGATGCTATAGTAGCATATCTCGGGGCGATGAAGGGAGGAGGTGATTTGGGCTGAGAACAAAAGTAAGCCACAAAGGTTGAAAAGCTTCTATCCTATATGGGCTACTTCTACTTGTTAATTTCTTAGTTATTCACGCTTTACGTTGACTACGAGGTATATTTCCTAACTCCAACCATCTCATTTTGTCATAAGTCACTGTCACCATTATCAAAATGATTGAATCATTCTTATAAGCAACGACTTTGTGCAAGGCAATTTTCTCTCTCAGCACAGAAGTGTTGCTTCATGTAAAACGCCTAGGCTGGGTATTCCCCCAAGAACCAATCAGCAGCACCAGGCAATTGTTTATGAAATTCCAGCTGTTCGGAGGTTGGTTGTCAAATAAGTATGCAGGCAGACTATGTGATTTTTTAAATTCGCAGATATTATTCAAGCCAAATTATTCCACATGACTGCGGATCCCACAGTTCTCCATCCATCATCCCTACGAAATATGCATCGCTAACTATTCGATATTGCCCTGAGCTAGAAGCACGAACAAGAAATGGTGCAGGGGAGCCAGCCAAAAGGACAACGTTGTCTCCGATCGCTACATGGCGCCCCCCGAGACCAATGTAATGATTCTTGGTTCTAACAAAACATCTCGTACTGGAAAGGTCATTATTTGACTCAAAGTCTGCCGCAGCAGCCACGTCTTCCCTATCCCCGAGGCCAGCCTCGCCAACAACTCGTGCGCATTTGCTAACTATTTGAGCTAGTTCTCTCTTTCGAAGCTTGCCGTGTATTTTATGTTCCATGAACCCAAAAGTTGTCGTCATGAATTGGTCGAATCGTCGAGAAAGTTCCAGACGTCTTTCTGCGGCAACGTTATAGTTCCCATCTGCAGATACTAATCGCGGACACATAATTTCAAGAAATGCTTCTTCGGTTGTCTTGTTCGTTCCACGGTAGAACTTCTCGAACCCAACCCCAGATAATTCACGCCACTGAAAGTAGCATTTGATGTTACTCACCCCGGTCTTGACATGACCGGTCATACCACGAAGGCGAACAGTACTCTGACTACCTGAAATCTCTTCTCTCTCGGCACCAACCAGGTCGACAATGTCGACTATCATACCTTGGAGCCCAAGTCGGCAGCTGTGGCTGTCAAATCTTGGAAGGCATATTGAGGAACCAGCCGCCTTCCAGATAGTCTCAGACTGAGGGTCGTCACTTATACGCGTCCATGCGAAGGTGCTTCTCCCTTGTCTGTCTTCTCGAGATGGCTCCGGATGCAATACCCATGATGGAAAAACACCAAAACATGTTCCTTGAAGTCCAATACTAGCTGCTAGTATTCCGGCACTGCTAGTATCAGTCATACAATGAATGGTTGCCTTCATATATACGTCGCGAATGCTTGCACTATAGTCAACACGTACTGTGTCATGGACATTACCGATGATACTATCAGATGATTTGTCTGAATCATGACTAATCAGACCAAGGAGACTAAAAATGCGATCTCGAGCATCTGTCGTTTGAAATGTGTTGGTGCCCCAAAGTAGACTTTCGAGATGGGTCATGTTGGCATTATTAACCCGCTGTCGAATGGATACAAGCGTGCACAACTCGTCAATTCCGGGCCGGGCTATCTGCACCGTCTCCAGATCATTCCAGTCAATTTGATATTTCCCACAAATAACTGTAATTGATTTCGAGGTAGCAATTTCCTGAATCACCCAGCACCTGGAAAACCACGGCCGAGTAAGAATTGATCGGCTGGCCCAGTCTAGATAGTCAAACCTACCCATGATCCGTGCCAACCAGTTGGTGTTAGCTTTTTCAAGGGCCATATACCTTTTTTGCCATAGTCTCCAGCCCACATTATCTGTACTTCCTTGCTCTCGTATCCACTTAGCGCGCATTTCCATCTCTTGAAATGCCAATGAGGTCCATATATTGTCTAGACCGAGCCACACATATGTCTTCCTTCCGTTGGAATAAACGTCCTTCATTATCGACACCTGCGCGTTTTTTTCTTGCGTATCGTTCTGATTGATGCAGACAGCATCAATCCATAGCATGACCCTGCCTTGGGATTTTCGGATGCTCTTGAGGGCATCGTACAGGTTCTTGCCAGTGGACCAGGTACAATTATTGATGATAACAGTAACTGTCTGTTTCTGCTCTCCCCAACAGTAGGATAAAGCATCATATGTCCCTCTGATTACCTCGAGATCGAAATTACTCAAGCATCCTCGCACTTGTCCCTGTCCTGGGAATAGTTCAAACAGCCGAATCTCGCTCTTCGGCTTCTTCAGAGGTGTGTAAATGAACGGTGCCATCCACCATCTTCGTCAAGATCGAATAGTTTGGATAACAGTTGCGCAATTGTTACGAATCATGATTGATCGTCTCTAGTAATCTGGGATTGATAAGGAGGGGGTAATTGCTGCATCTCCCAGCGTGTGTGGTTACACAGGCTGGACAGGTTGCGAAGCTTATAGATACTACGTAACTGGGGCACAGTGTACCCCGTTCCACCTAGGACCTTCTCCATCGCCAAAACATAACGCGGTCCTAAACCTTGATCTTGTCAAATTATATCTAGATAGCTAGCTCCCATAATCAACGCCAATCTAATATCTAAGAGTGATGGAGAATCATGTTCATTCTGTGGTAACAGGAATTGCAGGAGTGTATTGTGTAACGTCTCCCTGGCCACGATCGGCATCTCACTGTTTGGGGGCGATAAAGATTACCACCGGCCTGACACGAGTGGATGAAAGCGATTGGATGGATATTTGAGATATAAATGAGTGGTACTCTTAATATAAATCTCCAGCATCACTAAACTTTCTCTCTCACGCAATCTGGCTAGGAGAGTGCACCTGGTATATCTCCGGGTTTCCCGGCATCCTTTCCATCAACCCCCTGGGCAATATCATCGAGTTTGATGGGGGTTCCAAACTCCATTTTATTTGCGAGCTTCTCCGTGGGTTTCTCTGTCGGTTGCTCTAGACTTCTAGAGGAGTCCACTGGGTTATTTGCCAGTTTTGGAGAACTGGCCTTCGTATTTCTGTAGTTTTCAGTAACCATATACACACAGATTGTATTTCTTCCAATCTAGGCCCCCAATGATACTTAGGCCTCGTTCCTTTTTACGATTCGCTGTGTCTACTAATTGGGGATGTTGACTCTTATCTGGTCGAGACAGCTTTCCAATCCTCTTTGAAGTTCCATGAATGGCTATTATGACACCTGCACCATCAGGAAACCTAGCTCCCTTAGGGTCGAGCTTCCCGGTGTCAATCGCCGCTTTGAAGAAAAATATACAAAATATTGTCCTCTGAGTGAACGTCGTTAGCAGAGTCCCCCACGTGCAACCCTGAGGCGCAGGGCTTTCGGAAGGACCTGCGTCGGGATTATTGTATTGCCGCTTAAGATTTACCCAAACCACGCTCAGACCTACGGATCCTCATCTATGCGCTCAGATGGAGATCTATAACCCCATACTACACACTCATAGTTATTTGGGGTATATTTCTCGCGTGTTAATGTATCGTATCCTTTTCCCATTACCAGAGTTTCGAGAATGTGCTCCTGGACCAGTCTCCTATCATCAGGAGAATATCCATCACTGGTTTCATAACTCAAGTGAATGAATAGATCCTTGAGATTGCTAGATATGCAACGTCAATATGGACTTTTCGGTGAAAAGGGATGTCTCTTTTGAATTTGGTAAGTGAATAAACAATTGTTCTTTCAGTTTCCTCCGTCTAAGTTGTCTATCTTATCTATGCTTGTTAGGTACACAATTTTGATAACACCCAGCTACATATAATTGGCATGGACCAATAACTAAATGAATGTATCTCTATGCTCTTTACATGATTTCAAACGTCCCATCAAGGGATGAGCAAATATCATGGCTTGTCGAGTTTAGACACTTTGAGTAAGCCACTTAAGTTGCACTCCACCATGAGCAAGGGACTCCTCTCTCCAAGCCCACATTGCCACCATAGCCGCACCAGGGCCAAAGGCTACCACAAGAGCAATGTATACAGTGATAACAGCTAGCCAGTTTACTCTTACCTTTCCAGCTCTCTTAAGATCCCAGAAGCTAAGCAAAATCCAAAGAGTAGCAGCGCCAAAGGCGTTAATTTGGTCGTATCTTAGGAACTTAGCAGTGCCCACGGCCAGTGTTATCTGAGCACTTGGATTCCCAAGGCCTTGGAAGAAAAGCTGAATTAGGGATACTGGTGACGCAAGGCGTGCATAGACATTGACTCCTGATGCTAAGGCAAAAGAGAAACCATATGTCCAACGGAGATATATCAAGTCAGCCAGAGGATTTGAGATGCGACTTTCTGTAGTTGGATCTGTGAGGACGAGATCAAAAAGGCGCTGTATTATTGCAGTGTAGAGAGGGAAAAGCTGCCAAAAGATTCCATTGATCCACTGACGGTTTGCAAGACCTGGTATTGTCATCATAGTGGCGGCTGGCACGATGTATGCAAGTGTAACCGATGGGACAATGCTCTTCACTCGGCCAATTTGAGTCAGTCGATTGTCCATGGCATGGTAGTTGTCAACAGGGCACTGGATGTAGTGAAGGAAGAAGTAGACTGGAGCAACATAACCAATCCCAAGGACTTGATATACGAGACCGAATACAGTTGGGCTTCCATTTGTCAGAATTTATTAACGTTTTTGAGGCAAGGAAAGTACTTACAGAAAGAACACAGCTGTTAGAAAATTACCTCGACGGACTGACTCTACCAACCAAATCATTTGAAGTGGAATTAGGTCTGCGCCAAAAGCAATAACTTGCAGTTTGCTCACTTGGTCAATTGATTGCAAAGTAGGCGTGAAGACTCCAACTAAAGTCGAGATGACTTTGTCCACAAATCCCACTTTGAAGAAGCTCCTCAGAAGAGGTACTGTCTGGCCATTTCCTAAATCCAGCTCACCGGATTTGACAGCAGCAGCCAGCATTGGCTTCAGTTGTATAAGAACGGGGCCCATTGTCAACTTCCCAACTATAAGTAGAAACAGCAGCGGCATAGCTCGGACCATTCGAATCCATATCTTTTCATGCTTTCCAACGCCAACTTCGGTATTCCATGGCATTGTTGCCTTCAAGGAGCGAGATGGAGCCGGGAGTGTATTGATCATTTCTGCGCCGACCATTGCGTCGCACGTCAAATCAGTGAAGTAGTCCCCGGAAGCGGGAATAACGTAACATGCTGCGAACTTATGCAAGGGAGTTGCAAATGCTTCAAGGCGAGTCATTTCGTTGGAAACATCACAGACAAGATTTGCTCTCATGTGACGTTTTTCGTAGAATAATTGTAAAGCATTGGTGACTTCTTCAAATGATGGCGTTGACTTAAGGGTAGAAAGGCTGTTCGTCAAAGATGCCGCGCTCTCGATGGCAGAATTTGCGCCAGCCCCAAAATTGATAGTTTGCTTGTGGATCGAGTCTCCTATACAAACAAGCCGTCCGGATGTCCAGTGTTGGTTCTGGGCTTCTTCAAGACTCGTCATATTTACCATAGTCCGTGCGTTCCAAAGATCTTTATATGTGGTGGAATGTGGTAGCTTGATGTCAAAGAATGCTTGAGCGGCGATTTCCGCGTCGGCCACTGTATACTTGGGAATTTCGGCGCCATAGTATCGCTTGTCCAGCTTGGTGAACAAGAACCAGTATAATATGCCGCCGTCACCCACAAATATCATGGTTGAGTGGTCTTGGGCATAAGTCCGGTAATACCAACCTACCTCCAAGTTCCCTTTGACTTGTGTGCCCATTCCGTAAATACAGCTATATTCAGCTGAGACACTCTTCTGGTCCTTCTCGGTTGTTCCAGGATTAATGGTCTCGATTTGTTGGAGCATCAACTTTTTGACGACACTGTGTACTCCGTCGGCCCCAACCACAACATCCCCCGAATATGACGATCCATCAGCACATTGGACGGTCACACCATTTTCCTCCTCTTTGATATCCGTTACCCATTTGGACTTATGAAGCTTGCTTTGGTCCGGGAGGTCTCCCGAAAGTACGCGGAGCAGATTGTATCTCTGCATGAAAGCAACCGGATATCCCGTTCTGAAAGGGGAATGTCAATAAACAGTGCTTTTAAAATTGAAGATAGCATCTATCACCTACCTTTCTCTAATGAGGAGGGGCACATCTGTACTCAGAATCCTCTTACCCTTTGCTGTCCAGAGAGATCCATGGTCCAAGGGTTCAATAGCATTAAGCAGGTGGTCGACAATCCCTAATTGATCCAAAATCCGAGCACCATTTGGCAAGACTACGATAGAAGCGCCAACTTGCGGGGCAATCTCTTCCCGCTTTTCTAGCACGACATAGTCGATGTTATTATGATGAAGGCAATGCGCAAGGGTAAGCCCGGCAACCCCACCGCCTACAATAATCACCCGTAGGCGGTCGGGTGGATGGTGTATATCTTGGCCTACTTGCGACGACATTGGAAGGAGTGCTCTGGTCTTGATGGTGAGATAGTGGACTGGACTGTTTCTACTGTAACCTAAGCCTCTACGGAAATGCTGCAGTTCGCCTCCCTCAAATGTTGGTCAGCTGGAGTCAGCGTGAAAGGTGAAGTTTGCGTTTCGGTAAGATTTGAGTCAATGTTGTATATCACGTGACTTCAACGATCCACTTGGAGAGTATACCCTGTATAATAGCGAGGGTTACAAATGGAGCATTAACCTACAAATGTGACAGATGATACTGGAGATCAGTTTTCAGCCTTGGTTGTAGGTGAAAGAAAAGGGGACAGCTTTCGTCCCGTCCCCCCCCCAAAAAATAATATGTATGCTTAGCTTACCCTGAGTGTTTGTTGGATTTTCTCGCTTACCCTGCAGTACGACATCGGAAATCCCACAAGGCTAGATACTTAGAAGTCAGCTCCGAAATGTTGTGTAACTTCTATGGTAGCAAATAAGCATCTCGCATCTTTTACTTTAGCCGCGGCGAGAGCCTCCCGCCCAGCCTTACGTTGGAGCTGCACCGTAAATTGGTTCATGGGCAATGTCAGATGCAACGACTTCCAAAGCTCCTAGAGGGCAGTGCTGCTCCTGAAGCCTTACAGTCTCGATATTGTGGCTTGCCCTCACCACATCTCTACCTATAGAAAAAGCCAAGTTCCGTTTAAATGTACGTTGTCAAGGACAAGGGGCTGCTTTGTGCCGTCCCATTCAACAAATCAAATTTTGAGATGCTGCAGAGTTGCATTTGATCGTCATGAACTGCACAAATCTAGCGAATTACCACTAATACACTATCAAATGGGGTCCCTTTTCTTTCTCTGCTAAGTTGCACCACAATCGTGCTTTTACTGTGCCATTTCCTTGTTGTCACTTCGCCGGGAGTAGCTCGTTGCTTGTTGCCCAGACACTATCTGCTATGTATTGCGCCGCATAAGCTACATAAAACTTATATTCGTCCTCATCGCCTCATTAGATTGGCGACAAAGTACGGGAGTTTCCAAGTTAGGGGCTAAGGATTCGCTTACATTACACAGTTGCAAGTCTCCAAGACCAGAGCGGGATCTCACCCCTTTCCGCTTCCCGTCCCCCGCTTTCAACCTGGCGTACTTTGTACTATAGCGTCTAGTCTATTGGGGATCCACTTATATAGCTCTCGCTCCTTGCTTTGAGTTCTCACTTCACTTCCCCCTATCGTTGAAATTTGACATTGCCATCTGATCCAACATGCGATTTTCATCATTTTTAGTGGGGCTTACCTTATACTCCATCTCCTGGGCAGAGAACCCCCAATATTTGTGGGCGAGGCAAGTTCCCGGATTGGAACAAGTTCCTTCTTGCGCGGTACGTACATCACTAGAGTGGAAAGTTTCTAGTCAGACTTCTGAACCGATGGAATTTGCACTGAGTGGCTAGCAACCCTACGTACATCAATTCTAGTCTGGCTGTTCGATAGCAAGATCTTAGTCATTAACAACTGCATCCAGCTCCGATGTCTTTTGACACTTGTGCCGCAATACTGCGGCTCACTGACCAATACTACATGTGCCTGTACCAGCGCTGAATTAGTCGATGCCATGCGTCCCTGCGCATACTCAGAATGCAATATTACAGAGTCATTACGCCTCCAGAAGTTCCAACAGGACTCTTGTGGAGTCCATAATGATAATTCTCGCAAAGGTTATTTATTCCGCCAAACATGGACACTGATAATTCTCTCTACGCTGTTCGTAGGTCTGCGATGCATTGCGAGACTGAAGCTTGGTGCCGGTATGGGATTGGATGACTGGGCGATGGTAGCCGCCTTGAACAGCTACATCATTGTAACCGCTTTCTCGTTATCGGGATTAAAGAACAACTTTGGGCAGCATACCTACTATCTAACTTCATCTGAATTAACGGAGTCCTTGAAGGTGAGCCGAATGCTAAATTGACCGGTAATCTATAAAGTTGACTTCTCAATAGTACTTCTACTTACAAGAAATCTTTTACCACCTTACTGTTGGCTTCACAAGATTATCGGTGCCGCTGTTTTTCATGCGCGTATTCCCATCCCAAAGTCACCGGATTGCGGCATTGGTATTGATCGCGATTGTGGTCGCTTCTCATATAGCATACACAGTGTTCTCGGTATTTCAATGTGTAAGTTCTCAGTCAGATGATCAATTGCATGTGTTTAATAATCTAGGTTCCATTCCGAGGGAACTGGGAAAACTGGAAATATAAAACCCCACCTGTTAAGTGCGCCGACTTCTATAAAGCCATATTTGCTGCTGGTGGAACGGGCGTCGTGATCGACGTCATGATTCTAATATTTCCATTGCCTATATTATGGAAATTGAAATTGGCTTTAACCAAGAAGATTCACCTGATATTGATATTTGTCCTTGGAGGCTTTGTGGTAGTCTGTAGCACTGCAAGACTACCTACGCTATATCATATGAAAAAGTCTCAAGATCCCTCCTGTATGTCAATCATGATTATTCCCTCAGTGTATATTGATGTTCCGGGGCTAACATTCTCACAGGGGATCAGCAACCTGTCGCCGTCTGGAGTGGACTAGAATGCTCAGTTGGCATGATATGCGGTTCTCTGCCTGCATGTCGCTCGCTCGCTGCCTACCTCTTCCCGAAGCTGAAGGTAATACTGGGAAGTAACGGACAGAGTAATGAAGAAGAGCCAAGCTGGAGAAGTAACAGTGAAAATAAGAAGAAAAGTGGAATTACTGTCACTACGACGACTACAATGGGAAGTTTCATTCAGTTGGAAGATCGTAGTGGGAGCGAGATATTGATCCCGACGGGTGTGAATGGGGGTGGAAAACAGAGCCATTTCGCAAGCGTTAATTCGACCGTATAACCGGGTAACACACCAGTGAAACTACTGGCCTTGAAATTGTAGCATATAGCAATATTAATAAAAGAAAGCTTCAAATACCATCAACTGAGCAAAACAATCTTTGGTAATGACTCGCACCATCAATGAACTCAAAGTTCGTTTTGTGGAAGTTGTTAAGTTTATGTCAAAAGTTAAATGGGATGCTTTCTTCCTGTAGAAACTACGGTAACTGATTTTTTCCTTACGGGGACATCCCGTCAATTTACTCGGTCTCATACCGCCCGAACATATGATATGATGCCTTCTTCCAGCTATGCATTCTTGGCCACAAGACTTTTTTTGGAACTGATCTATCAGGCACAAGGATAGTGGTTTGATGGTATGGCACCATATTAATTCTGCAAAGTGTTACAATGGTCGATCTCGGGGCTGATTCATTTTGTCCATAAGAGACACATTTGATTCAGGAAATGTTTAAATCGACTTCCTCTAGGTAAATCCTTTCAGTTTAACCTCCTGAGACATAAGGCTGAATAATACAAGGGTTATTATGGTTTATGTTTCTTTATCCTGGTTTGACATAGCAAGAAAGGCTGCTGCTCTACGGAATTGGAACCGGCTACCATCACATTTGTAACCTGAGGAGATAATTTTGGGTCAGATAACGGAGCCGAGATTCCAAGCAACTGAACGGCACTCCATTTTTCTGAGAGCTTCCACTAGCATCTGCAAGCGTGTGCCAGCATCGTTTTATGCTTATATTACAACCTTCTCAGGCCATCTAGGCAGAACCTTAGATGAAAATATTTTAAATTTCAATCTGTGATGACAGGCACAGAAGGTTACAACCAGCGCTTATTCATGCGTCGGAATTGAAAATTCAAAGCCACTATTTTAAAGTCCTGTGGGAGTACAGTTTTACCCCTCTAGATTGGGCGTTCACCATAATAGGCAAGGTTTATGAGTCAGCCGTCGCTTTCAAAGCCCAGTCGCTGTGATTTGCTGACGATTAGTTGAGTTGTGACAGAGCAGGAATTCCTTGCACTATGCGTGAAAACGGCGTCCCTGAATGGCACCGTTGTATCGCCAGCTCATCGAAACCTTTCCATCATTTTCGCTCTCCTATGAACGGTGCTTTCAATCGGGACTAACACAATTCTCTCAGGTACCCAAGGCTATCACTACGTCTATCTTGCTATCCGTTCTCTCTACATTAACAATTCCTCTAGAGTGCGACGGGAAACATATGCAAGGGTTATCAGGGCATAAATATACCAAAAGCTCAGCCTTATGAATGATAAATTACGAAGAGGTACGAACTTACTATAAGAATATTAGGCCCCCAAATTACTTTCACTCCTATTGTATGTGTAACTTTAAAATGAAAGGTAGGATTATTATAACTGGCCATTTACCGCATCTATTAAGCCCCATTCTTGACTTCTAACATGGCAGCTCCCGAAATTTCTTTGGTAGCTTGGCCCTTCACAGATACTTCACGAACAACTTTTGACATGTTTGGGCCTGCATAAGCATTATGATCGTATGCACCTACAAATTTATGCATTTGAATATTGCCTAAAGAAGAGATTTCTGCAAGGTGATCGCAATGGCCTTTCTGGAAGTACCGATTACGGGTGTTGAAATGGATGGTGGTTATGTCCTTATCACCAGAAATTGCGTTTTCTATGAGCATAGAAGACTGGCTATGGGCTAGAGAATCTGTAAAAGGGTTTACCACGAGCACGTCTAGAGATCCACCACCACTACATAACGATCATTCAAAATTCTCAGCTGATATGGAGAGCATTGAAGCTAAAAGGGGTGGACCTAAGAATATGAGTGGAACATAGTAGTGGATCTACATAGTTAAGTGACTTAAGAGGGGCTCTCTGTATTAAGTTCTAATGATCCTTCATAGAAACGATTGGACAAAAGTACATGCACATTATGCTAATATGTAAGTAACAACTTAATTCCATTGTTGTTGTGCATTGGTCATAATTTTGCAACAGGGGTGGCTTTGTCCTTCAATTTCAACAACCGACAGGTCCATCATCTTTATCACCGAATACAAAGCAGCAATATCCATCCATTCCATTATATGCCGAGCAATTGTTTGTGTTTGTTGAACAGTATAAATTGAAAATCCCATTTGTATCGGCAGAAGACATCTCTGACCCTAGCAAAGCCGATAATTTACCAAAATATTTGCTTTCTATAAGTCTACTTGGCTCGTTTTACAATATGCGACTCGCACAGTTGTTGGACTCCGTAAGTAAAATATTCCAGGAATGAGATTCTTTTCTAATCTATTAGCTTTCTCTCAACTTGAACTTGGTACAATAGGCTTTATCGTTTATGCAATATTGATGTGCCTTCTCTGGTGGGACAAACCTTTCAGCGTCGAACACACTATAGATATGAACTGCCCTTACGAGCTCCAAGATGAGATGTACAAATTATTACAAGATATGTTTGAAACACGCTATGGTTCTAGATTTCTATCTCCTACATGGAAGGTCCTTATCAAGATGCAACGAATTCCAAACTGGGCATACATGAGTCATTTTGGACTAGGTCAGTCAGCATTAATAACCGCATTACAGTTTGTCTAAAACTGAAATATTGACTGTTTAGGCCGTCAGATTTGGATTCTTGGAATTGCGTTAATCATGGCTTTTGGCGTTGCTTTTTCTGCCCTACATATAGCCGCATGGAACTGGGACTTCCCAAGTCCAATAGGGAGGACATTATGGCGCGTTGTTAGCTTGTCAGCCACGATTAGTTGTTCTCTCATTGCTCTAATGCTCCCATTTATGGGTACAGGAATTAAAAGGTGGCAACATTGGACTGTGGTACTGGTTGTATTACCGCTACAAGGTCTGTTCATGTTGGCACGGGCTGTTATAATGGTGCAGGTCATTTTAACCCTATGACTTATGCCAGAAGGCATTTATCAGAATGTCATTTGGACGTCATATTACCACACTTTGGTTAAAGTCTAAACACTCCTAGTCTAGATAGAATATATGTTGATTATTGTGACAGATATTCTTGGGATTATAGGATTGAGATTTTATGAAGCGTTTTTAAGGCTTCATTGTGTGTTATCGGAGTCTACTGTTCCTAGGAAACAGAATGATTTATGAAATGAGCTAAGATCAAGATACAGGAGAACTCTCATCTAGATTTTAATTTCAGGAGATTTTGTATTTAATTTCACATCATCATTCACGGGTCTAATACCTATCAACGTAGGACCAGTGGACTCATTTACAGATCCTTCCTAGCGACTTTAATTTCCATAAGGCTATAATATAATAACAAAGAAACACATAGAACTATCCTAATAGTAATTCCGCAGCCTTCTTTTGGTAGTGCGACTAACAAACTAAGGAGCTCACAAACGGCTATATGTAAACTAATAAAGTCGGTTAAAGGATGCTCAGCTGAAAAAGGGGGTCTTCGCTAACTAGCCGCCCCACATTGAGCGGCTCGGCTGCACCCCACCGTACCCGTTCCGGGCGAGCCGCGCTCATATCATTTCAGGGGTCTAAAATCAACACCTCACTCTCTTTGTATTACCAACGACAAACGGTCAAGTCGTACAACGATGTCGTTGCTTAACCCCCTTTTTGAATACCTCCGCGATCAGTTCAATGAGACTCGTGGCTGGCCTCTATCAACCCCTCCAGCTCCAACACCAGAACCAATCCCCATCAAAATGTCACCACAAACCAGCTTAGACCAGCTTCTTGACCCTACAACTATCTACTCATTGCTCGGGGTTCTTGTCCTCCTCCTTACCGCATACACTCTTTCGCTACGTGTCCTTACTGCGAGTACGCCTGGGCGTCTGCGCACACTCTTCATTTGGAACGCATTCAATTGTCTCATCCACGCAATCTTTGAAGGATCCTTTCTTTACAATGCATTTTTTACATCCACACCCTTTAACTCTGCAATTCACCACCCAGCTACGATCACGAATTTCCTGAATGATAGTGGCAGATTATACGGGTCGGCATATGGGGACAACTGGGCAAGCAAGCTGTGGCTAGTATACTCGAAGGCCGACCACAGATGGGCTGGAGCAGACGCGACGGTTATCAGTCTAGAACTCTTGACTGTCTTCGGTGCCGGCCCCCTTAGCGCATGGGTTTGCTATGGAATAGCAAAGAGAGACTGGAAGGTGGCACCTTGGTTAATCGTGCTTGCTACAGCCGAGCTATATGGAGGTAGGTTTCATTGCCCCAGTAGTCCCTCGAAAATCAGTTAAAGCTAACCATGCTCTGCAGGATGGCTTACATTCTGCCCTGAATGGCTGACCGGTAGCCAAAACCTCGACACAAGCAATTTCATGTTCACATGGGTCTATCTCTTCTTTTTCAATATGCTCTGGGTCGTCTTCCCGATATATGAGATATGGGTGGCATTCGTGGATATCGGCGAAGCTTTTCGCGTGCGGAACGCGGTCGACGCACAGAAGAGATTAGATTAGTTGCTTGGTTTACAGATGGTAGAGAATTTTGGACACGGTGTCTTTTCACTGGGTAGAGCTGCTTCCTAGAAGTGAGCTATTAGCTCCCACCAGACATACATTTAATAAGCCAGGTGTGTATTAAGCAGGTTAATCCTCCATTCTAGCTAAGAAAATACACAGTTGGTTAGTAATAATTATATTCCTCTACGATATATAGGGGACAACTCTGTCTACATGCTCTACATTTTCCTTTCTAGATGGAATTCATGCGCAATACATTTATCTTATTAATTATCTCTTGATATTAGATGCTATTAAAAAGTAGCATGATGATCTGATCCGGAGTCCTAGGATATCCCAACTTTCTTGACTCAGACTTAGTATTACATAGTTCATTACAAATAGTTTATTTATCTTTCTAAATTGGATGTGTTTATTATTTTATGGATGATGACCTTAAGTAATTAATCCATATTTATATTTTCATCATCTTGACTGATATCGATTCTAGCTGACACTTGCAAGTGAGCACGCACGCAAGCCCAAGTCAATATGACAATTCTCAAGAAACTCAGTCAGTCATCCTCAGAGCATATTCCTCTCAATGAAAGTCACTTGGGCAGACTTTTCAAAGCGCTCATCATGGAAACATCCTTATATAATAATTTTATCAGAACACTACATATGAACCGATACAAATCCATTATCGCCTATAGACGAGGTGATTAATTAATTACCCCGGATCTAATAACATTAATTATGCAATGCCAAAAACGATAACGCTACCTCTCATCGCCACGTAAGCTTTGAGATGTAAAGCCTCTAAACTCAAGCTAGTACTAGACTACTCTACTTAAAAAAAAACATAAACCAATTATTTTGGGTGCGTAGTAGAACCAGGGATATCCTCTCTATTGATTATCTATCAACAGTTAATGTTCCAAAATTGATCGCTGCTGTTATACTTATCACGCCTATTCCCATAGGCAAGTTAGTCCTGTATAAGAACTTGATAAGTAAGTTTGAATCGTAGAGGAGGGAGAGCGGTCACAATTACAAGGCATTGATGGATGCTTGGTCGTTATCAAGAGAGGAGAAACACAATATCAGCTTCTAAGGCCAGAGAGAATTCATAAGGCAAACTTAACGAAAGCACTTGCAACCCGGGTCGAAGAAGCTACACCAACAGCAACAAATCAGTAGACTTTATATCTTCAAAGTTGTTTAATGCATCTCGGCTGACCATACAATAAATTACTACAAGTTTCCCTCTCTGTTGCTTCTATTATGCGTTGATATAGGCCAATCTCAAACAATTTTAATCAGAAGCGCATGAAGGCCATCAAATCTAATTCAACACCTTTCCGCTTCATGATGGACCCTTACCTGATTTATCAAAGAATCAGCCCTACATTTGTCCCCAAAGAGTCACTAACATGGACCTCGTTAGAGCAATAATTAGTTGCCTACCTAGTGTTCGAAAGAACATACGAAGAGGTTTCTGTAGTTACAATATACTACGTAACAACAAATAGAATGGCTTTGGGTTCATTGCAGGAAAGCATACTCAAGAGTATGGTAAAGCAGGAAATAAATCAATGCCTACATCCCCGACCATTAATTTCTTTCGCGGTTTCGCAAACTTCGATGGAATATAAGGAATGGTATATAGTGATTGATATATTAATGGACAGCAGTGTAAGTGTGGTGTGGTCTTTTTGGGTGTATCTCGACTCACTAACACCACCTCGGCTAAAGAGCTATCCAAGACTTAACCCTATGGTTTACAACTTGCAATCGCTTTTGATTACTAGAAGAGGGGGCAAATAAGAGGAAACATGGCCTATGAAGCTCGTCCTCTAGCTTGGTATAACTCCCTCTACACTTGCATAGACCGTGTTCACTTCAAGCTTGAAAATTGCTGAAGCTGGCGTGCTGATAGTGAAGGGAGCTTAGTTGTAAAAAGATAATCACATAATATCTAGAGGCATAACTAGATGTTGAGTGAACTTAGATCTAGTATATTTACTAAGTGTGAATCATATTCAGTGAAAACCAGATACCCACGCTCTGCCGCTAGCAAAGCCCACACCCTCGGACCAGATATTTAAACGACGCAAAAGATGAGAAATATATTTCTATGGCGCCTTATCTCCGTCTCTCACCAAGTCAACCCTCCAATTGCGTACATTCTTCGGAGTTGGTCATCCTCTCAGGAATGGGGCTTGCAAGTTGGATGGGGCTGCTCATGATTTTACGGCCCCAGTGTCAGGTGTCAAAACCCGAGTTTTTAAATCGCAGGCATAGAAACTGGTTCATTGCTCATTAGAGGCTTTTGGATTCCTTAAATTGGTGATCTAAAGGATTTAGGGCTGGAACAAATAATTATAAGGCACAAATCCACCGCTGTTCATGACTATTCACCACCGTATTGAGGCCAAAGGGTCTGCCTTGTCAACTCGCGCAACATTGCGGCAACGATTTACGAAAAACTTTGTCAGCGTCGTGCATGTCATGCGCTGGGGTCGTTAACCCGTATTCTACTAGGCCAAATTAGGTTGGATGTAGCGCTCCGACGAGGATCGACGCCAAGATGAAAGGGGCTCGGTTATTCCCACTCACTATCACTATCACAATAAGACTAATAAAACATGACACGGGAATAACAGAGTTAGACGGTACTCTGTAATACTGGCTAATTGATTAGAAGGTAAAATTCAATATGCTTGCTTTAAGGGATTTATCATGCTAGAAAAATCTTGCCCTCCACGTCATGTACAGTACTTCGATCAGGCACCAATCTATACTTTACTTAGTGCAAATTTTCAAATCCTCCTCACATCACCGTTGCTATTCTAGTTGGGTGATATGGCTCACATCGATCCCCTGTGATTACATAGACTAAACAATCCGCGTAAAGTATGCCATGGCACAGGGGTATAGAGTTCAAACTTCATATAAAGATGACATATATTTTATGAGTCTTCGATGGCCACGAAGGTGTCCCAGCAGTTAAACAACATAACTTAACGGCTTCTCCTATCATACAAACCTGACATTATTCCATTTAACCATGATGTTTAGTTCCTCCCCTTATACACTTGGTTTTCTAACATTACTGGCTACCATACGTGCGGCACAATTACCCCGGGAGCTGAGACACGTTGGCGATTCTCGCGGTCAGCAGATTCAATGGGGCCCATGTTCAGCAGAGATAAATGCAACTTCTACAGCACCAATTGAATGCGGCAGTTTCGTCGTTCCCCTGGACTATACAGAGCCTACCAATGAAACCATACGTCTTGAGCTCTTGCGCATTCCTGCTTCGAAATTTCCATCGAAGGGAAGTATATTCTTCAATTTTGGTGGCCCAGGAGACAGCGGGAAAGAGAGTTTACCTGCATTTGGGAAGCTTCTGTTAGGGTAAGCAATATTTGAGCTGTGTAAAGACAACAAGCTTACTTCTCATGACAGCCTGACCGGAGGTTACCATGATTTGATTAATCTGGTCCCACGGTAAGAGCATAAACACTGAACATTGAGGTTAGTCACTAATTGTAGAACTAACACAGAGGAACTGGAAATACTCTCCCATTTTCGTGTTTTGCCACCGAGCTAGAAAGACAAGTCTCAGACTTGAAATTTCCCTCTCTCTCCTATAATTCATCAAACGTGGCTCTTGGTAGAGTTTGGGGGGCTGGCAAAGTCTTATCCGATACTTGCTTGGCAGCGCAGAACCAAACGGGTAGGTTTGTGGGCACTGCATTTGTGGCAAGAGACATGATGAGAATCGTCGATACTTTGGGTGAGGATGGTATGCTGAGATACTGGGGTCAGTGTTTCCCTTCTGGTGGGCATGTTGCCAAGAGTGCTCGGAGATTTACATTTCGGATTAGGTATCTCTTATGGCACCCTTTTGGGGGCCACAGTAATCTCGATGTTCCCTGACAGAGTAGACAAAGTCATTCTTGATGGAGTGGTCAACGCACATGAATACTACCACGGTTTGTGAGTTCTACCCATCCCTTTCAAAAGAGAAAGGTCTATACATCTTAGAAAATAAATTATGTGAGCTAACACTTGCTTTTGTAGTGAGCCGGAGCAAGTCACCTCAGCAGATGCTATATTAAAAGGGTTCTGCTCCGAATGCATCAACATGCCAGAGAACTGTCCGCTGGCCCACAATCGTACTGCAGAAGAGCTGGAGAAGACGATATACTATGCACTGGATTACTTGAAATTCAACCCTATCGCTATATACCTCCCTAGCGGCAGCTTTTGGATAGATTATACACTCGTTCAAACACTAATTCTGCAATATTGGTATATACCTCAGTATTGGCCGGAGCTTTCAGTACTTCTTGATGATCTTCTTACAGGTAACATGAGTCAAGCCCAGACTTCCGAAGCCTTGGCTAGTACTGTCGCTGCATCTACATCTCCTGAAGCTGTGTTTGGCATCCGATGTGGTGACAAGTTTGCGCGAAGAGCAAGTCTTAGTCATATGCTTCCTGATATCCAAGAGCGGCAACTTAAAAGCAAACTGATGGGAGACTCGCCAGTTACCCAACCTGTTTATTGCGCTCAGTGGCAATTGAGTGCAAAAGAGCGATACACTGGAGATTTCCGGGTCAAAACCAGAAACCCCGTCCTGCTAATTGGAAACACATTCGATCCAGTCACTCCTCTGGTATCGGCCCACAATATGAGCTCGGGATTTGAAGGTAGTGTTGTATTGCAGCATAATGGATACGGTGTAAGTACATGTCAGTGAAGGTTATTGCTGTATGCGTCGCTAATATCGGAGGCTCAAGCACTGTACTTATCTTACCCAAGCATCACTATGTACAGCCAAAGCTATTAGGGTATACTTCAAAAACGGGGCTCTGCCGGAAAAGGGAACAATATGTGGTCTAGACGTGGCTGTATTCTCAGGAAAGACGGGGTGGGACGAGATTATAAGTCAGCTTGACTAAACCCCATAGGCCTCGGGACTCCCTGTGTTTGTTGTAGAGCTTTTAGTCATCACTTATAAACTCATAGATTGATTGCGTCTGCATACCAGAGATCCTCATAGTGAACCATATTAAGATCTCTGTTTATAGTATTCTGTCTCCAAAAATGGCATTGTAAGTTCCATCTATGTACGCCAGTTTTGTGGTGACTGGCAAAAGTATTACACGAGTAAATTTGATGAACTTTCCTTCCAGTTTCTCTGAGATGTAGTGCTAAAACGGTTCTATATTGTAGAAATGCTATGGTATCCTCTTGTAAACCCTCCCCAATTTAGTAAATACTACGTGGCCACTTAAACACCAAACACCAAACACCAAACATTGAACATGGAATGTGATCTAATACGGTTCAAGATTGGATAGCCCAACACCATTCCTAGCCCAATATATCCCATCCTTATACAGTTGCGATTCAGTTAGATCAGGATGAAATGCCTTCAATGTATCGGATGTCTCCTCCACGAGTTTCGACCCTATACACCTAACCCACCAGGCCACAATTCCAAATCTATGAAGTGATACCGCCCAATGCATCAAAATTAGTAGCGCTATGGGTTTCAAATTCTCGACCTCGGTAGCAAATTCTTTCCCAGCAATCGTCGGGAATGCAATACAAAACCCTGCGATCAAGTCCCGCTTATCTTCGACATAGCATGATCGAAGTCCTAGTACTGACTTGCGATATATCTGCAGCTCCCATTCTTCTGTAATGCCGGTGGCATCCTCGATAATAGTTTCTAGCCGCACAATGGCCTCCTCGGTGGAGGTATCTAATTCCGGCCCAGGTTCCTTGCAGAGGCTTGCAGCTGTCTTGAAAGATTTTGAGACAGGACTGTTAAGCATCCACTCCGGATATGCAACGATGAATGATTTAGGAGCAAGCCCGAGCTCAAATAGGACGGGAACACGATCTAGCAGAGACTGTTGTTTGTCTAAGCTCAAATCTGTGCACTGTGTCAAGGCAAGATTGATGCAAAACGCTATGACAGAGAACATATAGATACAGTGTACATTATCTTGAGTAACATTGCTAAGCTGCCGGCGAAAAGAAACGCTAGCTTTGCCATAATACTCCATCGCCATTTTTGCGTATTCTATTGATCGTGATTCATCTTGAGGGATTTCGGGCATGGCTATATCTAGTGAAGATGCTGCTAATATTCCATGCAGGAGAAAATCATATTGGAGAGCGCATTGTGGTAGAACTACTTGTAAGTAGTGATGGTCATCGGCAACTCCACAGAAACTCTTATATGTACACACTGACCAGCGGTGCATTAGTTCTAGTTCCAGTGTATGCCGAGACTTAACGGTGAAGGTGATTGTCGTGAAAGGATCGGCACGCGACTCCTTGTTGGATCGAGGGACTATCTGATGGACAGAATTGCAAATACTAGTTGTATAGACACAGGTATTTGTGGCCCCTCGAACTAGGCAATTTGCACATGGATGTCCTTGCTCATCGCACTGCGAGGTGTCAGAGTGTTGAGCACTGGTTGCTTTCGAGGTGACTTAAGGAAGTCGTTGGATAAAATACCTTCACATGTCTTTTCTTGCAGTTCCAACATCCTGTTCGCGATTTGTTGTGTGACTTTCTTTTCTGCATTTTCAATTTATGATTTTGTAAGTCGAAACAAACTGATGAGTAATAAATCAACGGGGTTCGGTGTCTGGATTTTACTTAAGCTACAACCACAACTGCAGTCCGATATATATAACACACCCCCATCATCCACGACCACCTGATCACGAAAATAAGCTTGCCTCCGTCCAAGATTTGACGTAAAGCCTAATTCTGCACATTCTCCGATGCGGTCTAACGTGGCGATGGTGGCGTAGATTAATGTCGATCTTAAACTGTCTCGGACTTTGATTGGCCGAGTCGAGAGTTCTTTCAGCCCTATTGTACTACAAGGTATATCGTTTACAGAACGAATGTCCATCGACTCGCTTAACCAAGTCTGTGCTCACGGCTCTATCGGCAGTGCAGGGCCGTGCAACTAGAGGTGCATGAAGAAGAAGGGATCGGATGCCCTATTTTGCGATGGGTGCTCGATGAAACTGAAGATAATTTAGTACTTCAGATGAAAAAACAACAATCTGCCAGGTTAAACTCACTGTTAAACTCACTGTTAAATTTACTAATCCAAGATCCCGTTTGTTAGAAATCGGGCGTTTTAGTATCGCCCGCCACTATCAAAAGAGTTTATGAATATGGAACTCTCTGGCCCTATGGCTAAACCACCGCGATAGCGGAGACTCTGGTGCGCTGTAGGTAAGCACTTCCAGACCGGAAGGTCTCTTATCACTTCCATGCGCCGTCTTGGCTACTGCGAGTCTGAACTCATTGAATCTAGGCAAGCTCGTCATGTAGCAAGGCTCATGCCCTTGGCACACATATATTCAAACATTGCCCTTCGTACTTATGCGAAGCATTTCAATAGTTGCTTCAGGGGGTATAGAAAGGGCAGGTGCGAACTGGCGGCACAGTTGAATTGTCCGGAATGGAAGCGCTATGAATTTATCCATACTCCAAGCCCAGGTCTTATTTGCTCAACCTTGGCCACATTCTCTTTCGCCCCCACAAGGCATTCAATATCGAAATACTTTCGTTCGGCGACCAGAATGGGTGCATAAAGAAAGCATTCTACAGTTTTGTATTGTATGCGATTGCGAAATATCGGGACTTTCTAACGTAACTAAATGGTGGTGAAGATTTTGGTAGTTATTCCCCCGCTTTTAAAAGACATGAGTAAACGTTAGATCAGAAAAGAAAAAGCGTCGTTGATAAAAGCTCAATCTTCCGCATCCGCAAATGTATCAGGATATTATAACTCTCACAACAAAATCAATCACAGAACGCGCCAAATCCGAAGGGCTGCAGGCTACAGGGCTGAAACAAGCTTCTTATGTATGTTCTCATGTATGTTCTCATGTATGTTCTCATGTATGTTCTCATGTATGTTCTCATGTATGTACAAAGAAAGTGAGATCACTTTGCCTGTGGTGTGCCCCCCCATGAAATTGCCTTGCATCAATCACTGTTGCAGCAATTGGTTCTTGGTAAACTCAGACAATTCTATGGAAAGACTGGGTCGGGATGTCCTCAAACATTTCAATTAGGAATACGAGCTCTATATTCGGTGGAATTCAATCCCGCGATCAGAGGGCAGAAATAATGGTAGTGTTTGAACTGCTCAATCAGCGTCTATCAAGATCAACACGCCCCAACAACAAAGCCAGCCAACCAAATTTTCATTTGTCTCTTCAAGTTTTCGGGGTCTGATGAGGATATAGCACAATTTTCTGGATCCATTCGAACTCTGAAATATTCGAGAGTATAATGGTACGGCGTTACACATGACGAAATAACTCAAATCCTAACATAGTACAGCCGCGACTTCTAGTCATATGGTACAACGCTTTTTGTTATCAGTTCTTGTAACAAAGGGACCTAGATCTTACGTGATTTCTCTTTAAGTGTGGTCGTCCAATTTAAGCAGATGAGATTGTACCATCCCATATGTGTGACGATACATACAAGTTGTTGAGAAAAGGACGCGGAAACGCGATACATAGAATGGAAATTGGAAATTGGAAATTATTACATAAACCGGTAGAATCACCTTGCTAAGAGCTGCTGTTCCCGAGTTTCTGCCTGCTGCCTGCTGCCTGATCTAATGTATGTCAACAGTCGATAAAATAGCCCCTTATTTAGGCGAATATGCCTCACACCATCCTTCCCCCCCTTTTCCTCCAATGTGAGGTAGAGCTACCCTTCCTCTCTTTCCCTTCTTTCCAACTTTGCCTCTTCCTTTGGAACCACCAATACCGGCCGGAACAATGGTTCGATGCACTTCGCCCAGTTACGTGAACTTGAATCTGAAGGAAATAGTCTAAAAATAGCTGCCCCAGAATCATCCCCCACAACTCCAGACAGAGCCATCCCCCCGATGGTGATCATGAACTTTGTCGCCTATTCTGCACCACCGAAGTCCCTCTTGAGGTAAGTTTTGAACAACTGTTTCTCTTCGTGCAAATTCCCAAACCGTTGCACTTCAATCCTAACGAAAGCTAGGTCTTAAACTCATACTTCGAGGACCCCGAAGCAGTCGACTGGGAGTAATTTCCAGAATTAAACCGCTCTCTCCACACGAACTGCCTTCGAAACTGAGGAAACCGATGTTCCTCACACTACCACCCCCAACACCGTTCACTAATGAAACTGCCGCCGGCCTGAGATATTTTCAGCAAGCGAAGAACCAGCGCACTGGTATGGTGATCTCCAACCCATTCTTTTGCCGTGCTTGATGAAATGAGTCTGGAAGATAGGACGGTAAAACAAGTGAAGTGGGACTCTCGTTTCTGGTGGATGAGAGGGGCGTGGTAATAGAGCTTGATAATGGTGAGGCGGTTGAATGACCTTACAGCTGTGTTGAGATTCGGGTTAGGTTTGCGGCCGCGACCCAAGTGAAGCATGTATTTGGAATATCAGAATCCGGGCGAGTTTAAACGTTTCAGAGATATTCACAGAAAAGGGCTTTCAAAGATCCGTTGAAGCATCTGCAGTGGATGTCTTTCGAATGTATTAGAATTGATATGGCAAGTTCTTCGCCCAACAAAAATGGCAATGGCAAGATTTGAAGCAATGATACATTGGTTGGAAAAAGTTTCTTTGGTTGCCGTTCATCTGTATTGTACTACTTCATAGACAGGTCTCCTTCCACATTGTTAACGACGAAGAAGAATGACCTAGTTGAGCGATATCTTATACAATATATCTACTTTATATACATATATCGAAGATTTGCCAATTGACGTGCCAAACCACGCCCTGACTAGAGCGCAATGCAATGGTTTAAAAATGAACGCCACGCTATGCTTCGAACAATTGACTTCCTCAGAGCACTTATAGGTAATTTTTATGCTGTCTTCGTCCTCACCATGAACTTCCTCAGGTTCACCGCAC
>Ga0247734_1000458_pt1 | contig 35607 bp, 30 predicted proteins | sample UWRJL103311B2_FD_180933 | JGI IMG/M metagenome (GOLD analysis project Ga0247734, IMG submission 180933) | Plant litter microbial communities from Arlington Agricultural Research Station in Wisconsin, United States - UWRJ-L103-311B-2 | ecosystem: Environmental > Terrestrial > Plant litter >...
TGCGCCGGTATATCGCTCTTTTTTGTTTTTGGGTGGAAGAATGGGAAATGCAACTTGGCGATGCAGTGAGCTGCCAGAGAGAAGCAACGTTTCACGCCAGAATCTTCCATTCAGCTTCCATAAGGTTATATGGCGTCTGCATATCTCCCCTTTGAAGTTCGGCTGCTCCAGTGTACCTACGTCCGTAAAGTATGCTTTATCACCTTGGGCCATTCATGGACCATAACCCTTCACCGACTGCTCAGTCAAACCTCCACACTCGACAATTTGAGTTTTGGGTATCGAGGATCACAGTATCGGTCGGCCTCAACACCAAGAGGACTTAAAAGCAAGCCCAAGGACGACGGACTAAGATATCTCGCTTCTTGCACCAGAGAAAATTCGCACGATCGCACGATCGCTATATGGTTTTATAGCACGAAAAGTACAAGATGCCTATAGCTCCGTCAATGTTCTCCCCCCAACGTTGACTGCGGCCACTTCCGTGAGGGGAACTGCCCACTAACAATACAAGTAGCTTTTCTCCGCTTCTCACTACTCATTATTCGTCGTGGTTCTCCTCCCCTCTCAAAGATAACTGACTTGGCGACGGGTACACACTAACTAAACTCTTTTCTTTTGGTGGTGAATAGGATGCCGTCTTTGGTACCGTGGTGTGTTGTTCTCAACTACGCCAGGAGACGGCCTATCCTGAGGACCCTCGAGATAACACTATCAAACAGCTAGGATCGAACCGACTACTCAAACTTTACGAAGCACTTAGGAGACAACTAGCATTATTGGATGCCTCCCGACGGTACCCAGACTTCACAAGAGGAAGCCAAATCTCGTAAAATACTTCGTAGATCCCAGACAAGACTTTGGTGATCGCTTCCCCGAAGTATCATAATCAATGGTTCCATTCCTACTCGGCAACCAGGTCAAACTTTGCTTTAATCATCTTAATCCCGGCGCTTGGATAAATGGAACCGGGTGTGTGAGGTGCTCGTGCCTCCCGCGTCGATCTTTTGGGGCGATCCTGGTGCGAAAGAAGTCCCAGCAATCTTGTCCTGTACTCACTACTGTAATAACCCTCAGGGAATGTATTTTTGAAACGGGAGGCTTTGAGGCTCTTTCTACTCTTGAACAAGCCTTGGAAATGAGATGCGGCACCCTATCGTACCATGCACCAATCCAAAGGACAAGAACACCGACCCCTGTGGAGCTGTCCTGGCCTTTGCGTCCAAAGCATAATTTAGACTTTAGTAACCCCACGGTTAGCGAACCATACTTTCGGATCGTCTGCTTACAGTACGGTAAGTACGGTAGGTAGTACCGGTAGGGTTCATGTTTGTCAGATTCAAAGCTTGACCGACCGGAAGATTTGAGCTATTTAAGGCACGCTGACCAAAGCAAGACGACGACAACAAGTCCATTTTCGACTTTGCACTGCAATTGCAAATGCAAGTAATAGCAGGAACCACAGGCGGTTGGATACTAGGGGGTGTAGGTTAGGTATATTACGGTACTCCGTACAGTACGCTGCCGACAGCCACAAATTGCTGTCTCCTTGTTTCCAGTATCGGAAGAAAAGCTTCATTGTCGCAATGCCCACGTGAAAACGTTAGCCCCAATTCGATAGTGATGCCCAAAGGCCAAGTCGCCGACTTTGAAGTACATTAGCGAACATATCTAAAGCCAGAACTCTAACTTCTGGGTCTGGAGTCGGGAGCATGCATACATACATACACCTTGGCGTACACGAACTGTTTAGGTTATTGTTTGGACATGCAAGGTAAACCTCCCCTTTTTCCGAATCCCAGATTGTCATTAGTCGCATACTACAGTAGTTGTCGGGTCGGGATTTTCTGCTGTAATTCTGATCAGGTGTTTGAATATTGCAGAATCATGATTGGGAAATGAGCCAGAACCATGGAGAGCCACGTCCTTGACCCTGCTTCTGTAGGATCGCTCCCTGACCCTCGCGCTCCCCCTTTCCTCAAAAACAACACGATAGGCCAGAGCTCATCCAAAGTGGTCGATGGGCGTGGATGGATGTTACACACACAATATCAGTCTCTCCAGTCCTAGCCATTGCAGCAAGCCTCCAACTAACCAATGTCTGCCACAAACCTGGGTGCCACGTTGTCGAACTGGCAAACAGGTGACACCGTGTAGTGAAGATTTCGGCCGAAACCGTCTATTCTTGTGAGCCATGCAACCAGAATTGTTGTCTTCTAGATGGTAAAAGGTCTTAATATCGTGTTTGATATATTTGCTCCATCTGACCGTCCATAGAGTATCCAGGCGGGGGCGTACAGAACACAGCATCTCATAATCTAAATTCGGCCAAAGAATTGGGCCTCTCGCGGCATTAATATGTGGCTTCCCGTCCAACCGTAGATCTGGACCAGCCCGCTGGTGAAAGCCAGGGGCGCGGGGATGGGTGGAGGGTTTGATGCATTTACGATGAATCAAAGACTGATATGCGATGTTCTGGGTGCTGGGTCCAGAATCCTCCGGAATTCTCTTGATTTTCGCAACCTATCCTCTATTAAATTGTGGCTACAAGGTATTGTGATGCCCAGTTATAGTATGGTTGTACAATATTAAAAGCCGGGTGTGAATTCAGGTTAAGCACCACCACACTGGACGGAACAAGCCGTTATCGCATTAGCTATGTCGTTTGAATCAGGTCATGTCCTGTACCAAGCTACTTATGAGGCGCCTGCAGTTCGCCAGGGGAATGTCAGAACTTATGGGAAGATACTGTAGCCTCGCTAGCTTAACTAACCAAAGGCCCCTAAGATGTGCTTCGTGGAGAGTGTCCCGTTGATTAATACAGCCAAACCCCTGATGATGGATGATTGTTGTCTGGGATGTGAGTTATGTATAGTAGAAAGGGGTAAGTAGGTACGGAAGTAGGGTTTTGTTTCTCTTGCAGTGGCTGAAGCAAAGTCCAGAAAACCATCCTGGCGATCGCCCTTGCATTCTTGGGAACTACAATTCAAAAAAAGACAAGGCACCACGCTCTATTGAAAACTAAAGCCTCTGTCAAGCAGGGTCTCCTGATCCCATAAGCTTTCCACCAAGCTGGAGAATACCCTCGCCAATTCATATGTTGCTACTGTTTAGAACATGACCTGACTGCATATATCGGTGGCAAACTGTCTCAAGTATGTATGGCGAACCAATCCCATCAACCCGTTTGGTATTGTACTACCCCCATATCCCAAGCAGAACTATTGGAAATTTGGCGAAGTGTGAGCTTGCAAAGTGAAAGAATCTTGCCTACATTAGACACTTGAACTGTGTACTAGATAGGAGTGGAAGCATCGCAATAACTATCTTGCATAACTTGGCGAAATTTCAACGCTTTCTTGGAATCTGGTTTCGATTGATATCTGTTGTTGGCGAGCCACTTCAAGAAGTGAGAGCTACTACTGCAAAGGCTACAAGCAGCTTTGGAAGTGTCAGACTGCGTGACACAATGGCATGCATACGAAGTACAGGACTGTCATCGAGTGGGTGTACGAGCATGTATGCAGGCTTTGTCAGTTACCTACCAGCATAAGCTTCCTTCATTACTTAATTCTGCATCATCTTCACCCTGGTGTCTCTCTTCCTTTTTTCTGCAGTATATACAACCCCTAGATATATCATGTACTGTACTGTACGCCCAGTGGGCTGGCCGGTAAAGCACAGAGACCATATTACTAAATGGCGAAAAACCGAAGCTAGCTATGACAAGAGTACTACTCTGACGATTGAGTCTAACAGCTTCCATAACTTGCAAGTAAGGTTCACCTTGCCACATAACTAACTGCATCACCTAATGGCGAGCATTACATTAATCTGTAGGGTTTGAAACTGCCAGACGTCGCACATGATGAAGAATTTAGAACTCAGGAATCGTGGATTGTACTGCAAATCCGTATTACAACAGCGAACAAAAAAAGGAGAAAATGACTTCAAGAGCTATATAGCACTAGAACGATATAATCATCCACATTCAACTTGCATGAAAAATAATTAAATAGCAGAATTTCGAGTACTTCCAATATCTACCGCTCGGTAGTTGTATGCCTTAGCTCTTACCTATTGAGACTCGGTGGGTTGAACTGACAACCATCTAACGACAAAAGTGAACTGTGGTTCTGGTATCTCATCGTAATATAACATTCAGATTTGTTTAGTTTCAGCAAGGCATCGGCCGCCAGCTGTGGCACATGATGCGTGGAAGGTAAGCACTGAAGACTCCAGTCTGTAGGTAGCATGCTGCAGAGAGTATTGTTACTTATTTATTCACACTGTTGTCGATTGATATGAAGTATTATTCACTTAGAAGGAAATCCAGAATCAGGGGAAACTTATAGCGTTTTCTTAGTTGACGCCAAGAATTTTAAGTACAAACATCATTGTGGCGTATGTGGCTGAAGCTCTCACTCCTTGACACGTTTACCTCTACAGAACGAATAGAACCGCATCACCAAACGACATTCGCATTTTATTCAAGGCTATGTAGCCACGCGGAAACTGTGAAGGGGAACCTCTATCTGTAAAACGAAATCAAAGTTTACTGAACAAGCACGATGGGCCGTCTTGCGTGGTACACCGGGGTATGTGGACCTGAACTCGGAGAGGGAATATTACTAACTTTCCAAGATATCGACGGCGCTGGCAGCTGGCGTAGTTGTTTCTGCCTTTAATCAGAGAGTGAATTTCTACTCAGCATGTGTGTATCTGGCGCAAAGTAACCTTTGCTTGATGGTATGGCGGGGCAGACTCCGGTGTGAACGAGGTGTGAAGCGCATGCTAACTTGCCACCAGATCCTCATCAACCTGATCTTATTTATCTATGGAAGCTTCATGTATGGGCTACAGCGCCTTTGCTATGGAGAACTTCGACCGATTGAAATCGAGCAACTGTACGAAAAAGCGTGGTTTGCAATCACAGAAACATGTCTGGCTATGACCATATTTAGGGAGGAGGTTGGAGCTTGGTTTCTGGTTATGTTTGTTGCTCTCCTCACTGGGAAGGTGTGGGGATGGATTGGAGATGGCAGAGTGGAAGTTCTCGAACAGCAACCTCCGGCGAATCCAAGGTTATTTCACATCAGACTATCGGTATCCCTGGCAGCATCTATTCTGTACGATGCCTGGATGATGTCCTATATCATCAATTCAGTCATCCAGCAGGCGCGGCCAAATATGATGGTCATGTTCCTATTCGAATTTGCAATCCTCACTACCGCCTCAATGTCTACGGGCTTTCGATACACAATATCCCTAATCGAGACGAGAATCGTTGGAAAACAGACCCGTGAGAGGTTGGTTGAAAGGCGCCGGGAAGTCCGGGAAGAACGAGCCGAGATGATCAGGCAAAGAGAAATTGCAATTGCTGCAGCTGCTGCAGAAGGAAATCCAGCGCCCGAGGAAACGGAGCCTCTTCCCAACGAAGAAGATGTGGATGAGATGGATATTGAGGTTCCAGGTTGGGAGGCTAAAGGTCAATGGATTCTGACACTCGCACTTTGCACAGGTATGTATTTCTTCTGTTATGCATACGACACCAGCTAACATTTTATGAGACTTCGTGAAATTAGCAATCTATTGCACCTTCTTTATCATTTTGCTCATGTTCTATGGCTTGCCAATTCACATAATGCGTGATTTGTTTATGACGACGAGATCCTTCATTCAAAGACTGACGGCATTCTTGAGATATCGTAAAGCTACTCAAGACATGAACAATCGTTACCCAGATGCTTCAGTTGAGGATATCGAAAGGGAAAATACGTGTATTATTTGCCGCGAGGATATGAGACCATGGTCGGTTACAAATCCAGAAGCTCCACAAGTAGCTCCTGGAGAGCTTCCGCCAGCTCGTCCTGCGTCTACCGTCAATGAACGAACCCGACCAAAGAAACTGCCTTGTGGACATGTTCTTCATTTGGGTTGTCTGAAGTCCTGGCTTGAGAGGCAGCAAGTATGCCCAACGTGCCGGGAACCCGTGGTAGAAGGCACTGGCAACAATGCACGCCGACCTGGAAGGAACAATGCCAATCCAGCGGGAGTTGGAGGTCAACCACCAGCTCCAGGCCAAGATGGTGGAGCGCCCCCAGCACCTGCCGCAGGTCGAGGCGGTCGTGGTATGAGAATGCTCAACTTTGGTCCCTTGAGAGTGGGTTTTGGTCAAGCCAATCTACAAGACCTTCAACAAGGCATTGCGGGAGCGCAACCTGGCCAGAATGTTATTCCTCCCGGAGCAAGAGTATATGGACTTGAACTAGGCTTTCCCCGGCGTAATCAAGCCCAAGCACAAACGCAAGGAACAGTGCCTGCGGCATCCCTTCAGGAGCAAATTCAGCAAATAGAACAACAAGTCATGGCAGATGTCCAATCACTCCAGCTTACTCAACAACAACTCCAGGTCATCCACCTCCTGCAGTCTGAACTAGAGAGACTCAGGCAATTACAAAATGGACAAGCAGATCAAGGAGGAGCCACATTTGTTGGATCCATGGCTCCAACAATTGGTGTTCGGCCCCCAGCGCCGTTTACGATGCCACACATGCAACGACACGGAGCACGCTCCAACACCGCAGCCATACCCGCTGGCAGTGCCGATCTTCCTCCTGGAGTGACCATCCCAGAAGGTTGGTCTCTACTGCCGTTGCAAAGACTAGAAGGCGTTACACAAACAGGAGCCATACCTACAACATCAGGATTGGCCCCCACAGCCACCACCACCCAAACACAAACCTTTACCAGCCCTACGACCAGCATATCTAATAATACTCCTTCAGGGACTCAAAATCCCGATATCCAACCCCCGTCCTTGGCTGCTGATTCGCCAGAGCTGACCGCCACGAACCTCCCACGTTCATCCGCCCCCAACCAATCAGCAAATGCAGAGGCCACGTTTACAATCCCAGACTCCACGTCGTCGACCACACCTTTATTGCAGACTCCCCCAGCAGTGCTACCCAACTGGGGTTCATCGCAGCTATTTTCAGGACCTTCGCTCACGGGTAATACGAACAATGGCGTCGGCACACCATCTCATGATGCAACACTGCCATCGTTTCCTGGGGGAGGTAGCTCTGGGGAAGGCATTCCAGCAACTGGTGGCGCTAGTGTTAATGCAAATGTCTTCACAAGCGAAGGGGGTTATTCAAGTTCCACGGCAGCAGCAGATGAAACATCAAGTTCTGCAGAAGAAAGGAGGAGAGCCAAGGGTAAGGCCAAAGCTGCAACCGTCGAGGACACTGTCGATGAAACGGAGGCGGGCGAACGGGAGGAGAGCCTAATCTAATGGTTTAGTTCATCCGGTGTCCCCACCCTACTATATATATTTTTGAACATGAAGAATTGGCATTAGCGGCGTATTTGGGAGACGGGGATAAGACCTGTCGTTTTGTATGAATTTATGTCACGGATACATCTTTTAGAATCGAAACAGGATTTTACTAGCTGCAGGCCCAGTATTTGCACTTTTTCTGTGAACGAATGAATGAAGTGAGGTATTTTGCTTTCTGTATTTGTATTACAACTCGTCTACTCCTTGTCGCATGTGATCATGTCGTGTATTCCGGTGTCAGGTTCACCTGATCATCTCTCGGTGAGAAGAAAGCATAGCCCAAGACCAGCTAGGCATGTATCTATTTGTCCAGCCAGTCCTCTATGACCAGCTCGCAAAAAACACGCACTGCTAACCTCACTTTCATATACATAATATTAGATTAACGAACCTCTAAACACCACTCTTCCGCGATGACCTCGCAGGCGACCCAACTTTCAATGCTATTCGCGAAGTCTTCAACTGGGTAAAGTGGTTTAGAGGGGATATCTGGGGCAGAGAATCTCTCAACGCTGGGATGGCCTTAGCTTGGAAGCTTGCGTGTGAGGGATAGGAGGCTAGTCAAAGCTAGCATTGCGGTCTGGATTTCTGGTGCATTGAGGGAAATGCAGGGTTTTGATCTTGTAGGAGACTGAAAGAGAAGAAAAGCACAGAATAAAGAGGCTTTTCTGAAAATTAAAATGAAAAAAACCGTGTTCGTTTGTCTGCTTGCTCCTCAGCTTGCACCAACTCTTTTCGTGACTTGAAATTTGTCAATTGTCTTTTAACGCAATGTAGATGCTAGAACTTCTAGTACGGTAGTATAAGAGAAAAAGAGAATCAAATCTCTCACAGTGAACTGCCTGAGACGACAAATTGTGCCTCTAGGATGCTCTCAGACTTAGTCCGGTTCTTGTAGGTTATAGAGTCAATATAAGCCACAGAATACCAACGGAGAGAGATGGGAAAGCAAACGAGGGCTCCTGGTCCCGGTGTTAAGTCGAGGAAAACAGTGAAGTCATTCATTCCGTAGAGGATTGAAGTGCCTTCATGGTTGATAATGTGGCAGGTTCGTAGTATCGTAGCGGATGGTTTGGATCCCTTGGCACGCTGAGAAGCCGAAAGAATAATAGCTCCATCCACAATGAGGAGGTGAGGGTATATCTAGATATGGGATACGGTTAGGATTGGCTCATTTTCTAAGTTCTGCACATCAATGACCGACGTACCTTGAGCCGAATCTCAGGTGGGAGATACATGAAGGAACCCTTCCCATCTGTAACACTAGGTTTCTGAGCCTCTAGAGAATATATCCAATACGGAGGGTCAACTAGTTTGTCACGTGTATAATTCTTCAGTTTACTGAATGCTTCTCTCATCAGGATCACTTATTGTTCACACGTCTTGGAAAGTCCGGACTTTCTACCGACAAGGAAAGGCTTCGGTGGAGAGAAGCTACGCGCTATGCGTCCAATCCAATGTCACAGTGCAGGATGCAGTGAATGAAATGATGCGCAAGAATGGGACGCACCACTTGTGTTCGTATCACAAGGGGAGGAGGAGCTGCCGGCCAAAGGATCAACCTGCGCGCGGAGCACGCCACCAATATTCAGAGTGGGCTGATAGGAGTATCGAGGCAGCGTAGTGTCTCTCAAGTCGACGATGGGGCGGTCGGCGCATTATCCCCTCAATTTGCTGCACGTTCAAACGTACGAAGGTACGAAAGAAGCAGGAGTTCGCTCGAGAGGTATCTAGCTGTTGTGTAGGTAAGGTAGGTATCGTGAAGTAAAAGGCGGCGAGCTCGTCAGACGACCGCGATAACAGTGGGATTGGTGGCGAAGGATGTGTCGTTTTTCATGCACGATGATATATGCGGGGTAGCTGGAGGTGCTGGAAAGGACCGTCACAGTAGTCAGATAACCTTACTTACTTAGTTGAGGTTCGGGATATGTAAACCTGTCAGACGTCTTGGTTGAGTGAGGTCTGCATGTTGTGGAGGGAAAGCGTTTTGCGGGGTGGTGGGTTTACTTGGTTGCTTTTTTCGCAGGTCCATAAATATATATATATATTATGGATGGATTGATATAAGTGAGTGAGTATATATGCAAGGATGAATGGAAAGTAATGGGCGAGAGCTAAAGCTGGAGTTTTGAAACACATATTGATAGTGAATTTGGTACTGTTATTACTCTTCTTGTATTGAACTATACTGTAGATAATTAGGACTGAACCTGAACCTAATATCTCAACCTTCTGTATTTCCCCGCCCCTTAAAGTTATCCCTTCCTATAGCTCTAGTTCAGGGGATCCTGCTTAAGGTTTCACACAATTTGAAGCAATCTATGATAAATTGAAGACCGATTCTCCCGTAGAATTGCGCCGGGAGCATCTCGAGTAATATACAATACAGTACAGTGCCGCACTTGAATATATATTCAAACGAACGGTTCTACACGTCTATTTTACCTACATATCCTAAGTGCTATTGCTGTATGGATGTGATCTTTGATCTTTACCTACGGCATTGCTTCCCATTTATACTTCAAGCTAGACCATCATATCACACTACAAGCAAGACAGACTTAGGTATGGATATATGATTATATCGTGTCCCTAGATTTATAGAAGAAGCACTATGTGTGAGTGTGTATCTATGCTAGCTTAATATATACGTACTGTATATATGTATATATGTACTGTATATATACTTTCGTCTAGAGTATCTCCACTCAAGGCCCCAACAACAAGCTCTCCCCGCCATACATGCGGTATCACCACCGTGATGCAAGCGACCACTGCAATCACGGCCAGCCCTGGACTGTTTCTCGTAGTATTTGTTTCTTTTCTCCCCAACAACTCGTATCCAGCGCATATTGATCGAGCGTTCGGACTGGATCTCGCAATTCTAATAAATTTGATAAAAGTAATAAATCCTGATTGACTGATCACCGAAACAACACCCGTGCGTATAGATATTGTTGGTTTGGGGAGCTCCCCCCCGACAAGCGGCACTCATTAGCCTGGTCGAGGGGCCTGGGCATGGGCGTCATCTGTTATTATCCGAATCCCCATTGTTGATCTCTTCCCAACTTTCCTCCCATCACCTTTCCCATACTCAATCGCATCCAGAGTATAGGGCAGCACTTGACAATTATCGCTGCTATTTCAGGTAACAGCAATGGCTTCCCAAGCCGAAGATGTCTACGCGACTGTAAGTCTATTATAACAATATATGCCCCTTCTTTTTTTGGGGCTGGTTTCAATCTTGGGAGATATTGGCTGACCTTGTTCATAGCTGTTGTTAAACGATTACTACCTGCCGGGTACCTTTGACCCCCAAAATCATATTCTGGACAACTTGCTAAAGCTCTTACTATAGGTGCTTTGGTGTTGGCACATTCTCTTCGAGATGCCGGCACGACCAAAAAGTTGGCAGTGCTTGTCACCGATAGCGTGTCTGCAGACGCAACGGCCGAGCTGCAGGTATGGATGGACTCGACGAAATGGAAACTTCAGGCAATTCTCTAACTCTTTGCAGAAAATCTTCGACCACATTATCAAAGTTGATCGAATCATCAACGAGACACCTGCCAATTTACATCTCATGGACCGTCCTGACCTGCACTCGACATTCACCAAAATTGTACTGTGGAAGCAGACTCAATTTCGGAGGATAGTATATGTAGATGCGGATGTTGTAGCTCTTCGAGCTCCAGATGAGCTATTCGACCTGCCTCAACCATTTTCTGCCGCACCAGATATCGGCTGGCCTGATCTTTTCAACAGCGGGGTCATGGTTCTGACACCGAATATGGGAGATTATTATGCATTACTTGCTATGGCACAACGGGGGATTTCATTTGATGGTGCGGATCAAGGTCTACTCAACATGCACTTCAAGAATTCATTTAATCGCTTGAGCTTCACATACAATGTTACCCCTTCCGCCCATTATCAATACCTACCAGCATTTCGGCATTTCCAGTCCAGTATCAGCATGGCCCATTTCATTGGAAAGGAAAAGCCATGGACACAAGGTAGAGAGGCAAACCAGGGCTCTACGCCATACGACCAAATGGTGGGCAGATGGTGGTCTGTTTATGATAGACATTATAGAGAATCTGTAAGTTTCGGCCAGCAAATTTGTATTGAATATAGACTAACAGTCTGCAGTCAGCAGATACTGTAATCACGGCACCGATAGTACAGTACCATACGAAGGGGGAGTACCAACCCCCAATTCCTACGATAGCAGTGCACCGACCTTCGGTGACGGAAGCCGAGATAAAGGATACGAGCAACAGTGAGATAACCCACCCAGAGCCGAAGAAGCCTGTCGGAGAGTTTTCTCCGAAGGCTCCTGAATTTGCGAAAGAGGAAGAGCGAGGAGCAGAGGAAGAAATAGCAGAGGAAAAGCGAGAAGTAGAGGAAGAGAACCAAGTAGAGGAAGAAGCTTATGTTCCCCAAGTAGTACCACATGTGGTAAAGGAGGAGCACAAGCCCCAATATTCTGCCTGGGATGCCAGCAGGTCAGTTATTCTTTTCAGGGAAATGTCTCAAATTAACCTTGTAACAGAGCTCCTCCACCCACCGATTCCAAGCCTGAAGCTCATAGCTTTCCTGCAACGCATTACAACATGTCGTCGGACCCAACACCCTTCAAGGCTCCAGAGAGATATCCAGATCCACCAAAAGATATGTATTATGAAGTTCCGAAGACTCCAACTTACCAGAAGCCTGAGCCAATCTTCCCTTGGGAGAAAAACGCTGCGAAGCCTGCCAGGGTTTTCCCAGAAGACAGCGGGATTGTTTTTGAAGTGACCGAGGAGCGTCCAAGCACTAGCGAAATAGGCGGTGCTACGGTAGATGACGAGAAGGCTCCAGTCACACCTACCATTCCAACTGTCTCAAGCGCGCCCACTGATCCATGGCAGACTTTCACATCCAAAAACGCTTGGGATGATATCCCCGAAATTGAGCGCTATATCGGCAAACTCCAAAAGAATCGCAAGGGTAATATTCAGATATTACAGGGCATGGGGGCTGGTATTCAACAGATAACTAGTCCCGGAGCAAGGAGACATAGCATAAAGCTCACCGATTTCCCGACAGAGATGGAAAGACCTAGTCTACCAGTAACTCCTGCACCGATTCGTCGTCCTAGCTTCTGGGGCGAGGAAAGAGACGATGACGGTGAACTTCCAGCCGCTGAAGGTGTTCCATCACAAGAGGATTGGGTTAGTTTGATCCTCGTTTTAACCGACACAGAACTTCAACTTACACCTGCGCAATCAGGATCCGGTAGATCGTCTGGAGCAGCTCGCCCGGCGACAATCAGATGTACTTGCAAGCAAGCTTTCGATGGCTGGTGGAGCAGCTCGCGAGATCCCTATGAGACCGTTACCTTATGGATCCGAGGGAGTTATATCGCCCACCTACGTACCTCAAACTGCGCCCAGTAGTAGCAGCAACCAGGAAATACCCGAACCTAGCTACCACGGTCCTTCGGCAGCTTTTGAAAAATACGAAACCTTCCCGACTTCCGAGCCCTCACTCCTACCATCGGAGGAGGAGAAGGATGTCCTTCAGACTTGAAATATTAATCAGAGCAGACTGTACTGAAATCCTACGTCTAATGTTGTCTACGCGACCATGTATATTATTTCCCTATCAACTGGCTTGAAATTATAGCTGGCCCTTTTCAATTTGCTTTCTTAGCGAGCATTATCATAATTGGCATCAGCAAGTTTGACTTAATCTTGCACATGTACTTATAACCTCGCTGCATATTTGCATTTTCAGCACATCGTGGTTTTTAGGTTGCTTACTGATTGTGGGAGGATTTACTGTTCATACTGGAGAGCGCAATGTAATTAGCAAATCAGATACCCTGCTGAATGGAAAATCTTCCAAACCAGATCTCACTACTGATATAAAAAAAACCCCCCATTTTGTCTTGCGGATATTGATTTCCCTATGTCCATTCCGACTAAAAGCAAAACGTCCAATTTCCAACCACCGCATCAAATGAGAATTTGTTTTGTCTGAAGAAGTCATTAATCGCTTGAGAAATTGTGGCATTATGACATTATTGTTTCTCCAGTTGAATTCCCAGCTATATCGAAGGGGTCATGAAAGATTTGGTGAGGAGTGGATTTGCGAAGGGTGGTGTTTAACGTCCATGTGACATACTTAAATGTCCTTGCGAAAACAGATCAAAGAGGTAAAATCTCGAATACAGAAGTTACGGTGTAGTTTATTGACAGCCATCGTCTACGAGTTTTTCGTCGGCACACATCTAATTTGAAATCTTATACGGTGGTGATGTTGCAGATTTGGCTTTCGGAGAAGAATGTGTATTGGAACACTTTTTATAATCGTTGCCTCCCGATGCATAAATAATGTAGTGTTTTAACTACTTGGGCGTCACAAAAACCCAACCACGCATCTTGGAAAGGGAAACATTGTTCGGTTGCTCTGGTCTGCATTGTGGGATATAGTATAGAGGTTTAACGGTGGCGAAATACTTGGCTCTCTTGTATTCTGGCTGATGAAAGATGGTAGACACTAGCTATATGTCGGAGGGTAGAGAGAGTCGAGATACATGCATAACTCACATTTTGTCACTTGAAAAACTTCCGCAAATTGCGACGATGAAGTTTGCTCCTAACCTCTAAGGTAGTGGTATAAAAAAGAAAGGGCCAGTTCCAATCTTGCTGTGACGACTTTTGAGGTTGTGGTACACTCGAACACATGAAGCTTTCTAGACGTCCTAGCTAATGTATTCTTGTTACTTTTCCAAATGGCTATAAGCATTAATTCGGGTTAGTGGGCTCATGCATTAATTTGAAAGCCACATCACGTTTTAGCCATAGTGTTTCTGACTGGTTGTTAGAGAGGTTGAATACCATTGACATGTTTTGACTCTCTATTTTCTTAGAATTTGCAGAAGTATTCAGGTGTTTTGGATATGGTAGAGCGTTCGTAAGATAGGCTACTACTTTGCACTTTGATACAAAAGCTTCCGGCTACCCTACCAACTTCATTCATCACTTGCTATCCCGAATCATGTCTGCAATACCATAGTAGCCACACCATCTAGCATCTTCTTCGGCTGTTCTGTTGTTGCATATATCCCTGTGATGTTTCTCGGGACATCTTGTCAAAAGTTCCTCCACAATTCCATAATTACCTTGGTTTGCTGCAACCATAAGTGGAGTCATTCCTTTGCGGTTCTTGATGTTGATGTCAACTTTAGGATATTTCATGGCCAACCTCACAGTGGAAAGCTCGCCCCATTCACAAGCTGTAGCGAGAAAGGTTGAACCTGTTGGGTTCTTAACATTGGGATCGATATCTGTGTCGAGCAACTCCCTGAGTTTAAGTAAATTTACACTCCTGTTGTCTAAGGTCAGAATGCTTTGTACGTAAACGGGAATAAATCCTGCATCGACTACTCCGAAGACACGAATACTTTTGTAGCTATGCTTTGCGAGTAGGTCATGTATAAGGCTTGAAAGACACAAGGGTTTAGTCTTAGAACTTACCATGCTGCTTCGTATAGCTCGATTATCTTCAGGTAATACTCCTTTGGTTTGCAGTCTGTGATCTTGTCATGCATCCAGTCTATAAAATCAACGCTTCCCTGCCCAGCAGCTTGCAAAAGCATTGCTTCTGAGTATAGCGTCTCAACTTTGTCGGGGCTAATATAGACCTTTAGTATGTTGTTAATGACTTTTTCCCAGCTACTGAGCTTGGGTAAATTATCCATGCATTCCTCCGTCAACAAAGTAAACAACTTGTCCGGCCCTTGCTGCGTGATAACATAACAAGCTAGGAGCCGAAAGCTATCGTAAGCACAACAAATAGTAGCCCCTAATACCTGGGGTGTAATACTTAAGTTGAATCCAATCTCCAACGACAAATCATACAGCTCGTGCAAGCGGCCCCAATCTTGAGCCACCATTACAAAAAGGTCATCCGTGATGAGGGATGGAAATTCTCGTGGGTTTTCATCAGCGGCTATGCGAAGCCACTCAGAATTGGAAGAGCTCCTTCCCTTAAATGCCTTCACTAAAACCTTGGTTGTGATGGGTAAGGGCCTTTCCATTCGAGCCAAAGCTTTGCGGGTTTGCTGCGGCGAAAGTTCCAACTCGATCATAGCCATAAGACCCTCCTCAGTTCGACAGAATGACTTACGTTCCTCAGGCGTGATATGGAACAATTTCTCTAAGGTCGCATCCTTTAGCTTCTCATTCACCAAAGCATATTGCATATATTTCAAGTCTAAGACAGCGACTGGTATTGTATATCCGGCATCTTCAAAAATGCTAAGTAATCCTTCGACCTCGTCATTAATGAGCACTTCTTTGTAGAGTTCATTTGTCAATTCAAGTTTCTTTGAATCTTCATCCAATATCCGAAACATGGCCTCCAAGAATGACTTTGTCTTTTCCGTCCAAAGGTAGATGCAAGCATGGAGGACTTCTACAGTAATTGGGACACTTTGATCCAGCTCTTGGATCTTCTCCTGGAACGTGCTATATAGTTGTGATGACCTCCACCTTTTCATTAGAGCCGACAGTACACGTTCTGAGCATTCTGGAATCTTTCTATACTTCGCAAGAGTATCAAAGGTATTGATCATGGTATCTGCGCTCCTTTGTGACCCAAAAAGATTTTCCCAAGCTATTGTTGACAATTGCACCTTAGGATTAGCGTCAAATATTGCTGAAAGCATTGTTACGACGTGGGGAGCAGCTCTCAATGCATATTCAAGTGCATCTGTCGTGATAGAGGCTGCTGCTTTTGCATTTTCTAGCAATGGAGTCCAGGTCGTTGGCTCGTACTCAAGGCCAGATACACACTCCATCAAAGCAGGTGTGAGAGCCTTAGGATATTTGAAGTTGTTAAACAAGAATTTTATGACCTCGCCACCGCTCTCTGGATTTTGAGCGGCAGCGAAAAAAACTTGGTCATTCGCAATGCACTTGTTTCTTCCAAGATGTCTAAATATCCTTTTAATAAGTACCGGCCCTTTGGTGCTGTTGGACGCAGCTGCACAGAGTGCTCGCTGATCAATCTGTAGTTTCCTATCAAATTTCAATAGGCTTGCAAACACTTCGACAGCCTTAGGAGAAGTAAAGGCAAACTCAATGGCTTTCCGCGTAATTGGAATGTTGAGGTCCGCTGAGTACCAGTGATCAAGGATTTTGTCGGCGGCTTCATTCAAGACAGCTGCTTCAACAATTTGCTCAGTAACAGCTGGCTTTTCCTCACTAGTCCAGAATCGTTGTGCAAGTTCATAACCGTACCGGTCATTAAACAGCATTTCTTTGAGAATGACGGGGGTTTTAAATATTCCTTTGCTAAGTGGAATGAGATAGTCGACCAATTCCATGGCATATTGTGAGTTTAGCACGGCGTTTATACACGCTTCCTCTGTTACCTCAACTGGTGGATCCCGCTCACAGAGCTTCTGCACCATTTCAATTGGACTGTAATAATTCGTGGTGGCAGAGGCCAAAACTGCAGGATGGATCTGCATCCCAACACATTCTAGTAGCAAGATATCCAAAAGCTGCTCTCCATTGCGATACATAGTCGCATCTAGAAGTATATCGGTGGTAATTGGCAAATTTTGTCTGGTAGTTCCTGCTAACAGATTCTTGACTAACCGAACTCCTACTTTATGGTTGTCCATGGCAAATCTCAGAACTCTGTGATCTACCAACTTCATATCTGAACGTTCCAGTAAAAGCGGAAGTATTTGATCACCTGAGTCGGGGTTTCTGCAGGCAATACTCAGACTCGAGCAAGATACACGGAACTGCGGATCTTGGCGCAAGAGGAATTCAATAGGCTTTACAGACTTGTTCATTGCTGCAAAATCGATCATACCTATAGTGACTTTTATAGCAGCTTGTGTCTCAGATAATAATTCCAGTAGCTCGATCGCAATATTTTGATTTGCTGCAGCATTTTGAAAAGAAATCTCAGTCGCGACAAAAGAGCTGTTGCGTTGTAAGAGGGATTTGATTATTGGAATCCCAAATTCGGTGTTTCTACAGGCAATTTCGAACGTTTCATCTTCAATATGCAGGCGCCTATTCCTGGCCAGTAGGTCATCTATTATCTCGTCGCCATTGATTATGTTTTGGGCCGCCATTTGGAGATGAAGGTTGTTCGGCTCAAAGTACTCACATCTCTCGGAACCTAGAATATACTTGACTACGGAGTAGCTAGATCCATACAGTGCCTGCTCGATAACTGGCCCCGATATCTCTAAGTCCGGATTTCCAGCTAGTAATTTCTCTACCATTGGCCCGCGATTCATCGAAACAGCGGCGATAAGCGGCCCTTCGCCAGAATCTTCTGAGCCATAGTTTTTCATTGTGAGCAAATCCAACACACTTTCCTGGCCTTGTCTGACCGCGATACTGAACGGATCATGGCCCTTATTATTTTCTTTCGTTGCGTCTAGCTTCTGGAACTTTGTTTCATCTTCCAAGAGTTCTGTGAACCCAAAAGCACAAGCGAGGAAAATTGGACTATATTGTCTATTTCCCGAGTCATCCAGTTTCAATTGTAGCCCACTTACAGATTCTGTTTCTACATGCTTACCAAGATTTTGGTGTTGTCTCGACTCTGCAGCAGCAATTGCTTCTAGTCCAAGTGTGAACCATGAATCTTCCCAATTATCAAGGAAGTGGCGAAATGTTCGTGCAGCATTGCGGTCTTCGTAAAGAAAAGCCATGAGAGCTCTGGACAGTCTCCCCGTTTTACGAAGTTCGCCTGCATTGGCACAATGTAGTGGCCAGTACACCATTGCATAGTCGTAGAAGGTTTTGTTCTCGACTCCTCCTACGGGAGCTTTGCGACGAGGTTTTGATTTGGGTTCACAACCTTTTAGGCAAGCCAATGCAACAATCTCGTTGGCCTTGGATTTATGGAAGTCGGGATGCTTCTCTAGATACTCACGGACTTGAAAAGATGGTTAGCAGTCAATATAGACCTAAATAGTCTCCATGGAACCCCAAATAGCAATGCCATGCTAAAAGTCTTTCTCCGAGCTGCCAAAAGGGGACGGCATAACTAAGAACCACCTAGATTTTTAACCACTATTCAAACTAAAATGCCGCTCACCTGACAAATGGGTAAACCTGATCACCCGCTGTTCCTCATCATACTTGACAAGATTACAGCACCAGTCCAGGATTTCCTCTGTTGAGATCGTCCCTCCTGTGAAAGCTAATTCTTGATCAATGGAGAGTACTTGTGCAACCTCTCCAGTATGTAGCTGCTGCTGTGCACATAGTAACCAATAAAGCATTTTCTTAGCAAGTGCTCCAGTGGTCTTTTGGCGGTTGTATATCTGCTTCATAATTATATCATACACCTCGGCTAGTTCGCTAGGAAGATCCTCTAGTGCATCTCTGACATCGTACTCGTTACCTGAAGCACAAAGCGTCTCTATGACAGCAGCAACCCACCTAAACCTACATACCGTTAGCTGAAATTTCCTTTAATAATGGATTCGATGCAGGCTTTGACTTACACCCCATCAGCCCGTTCAATAAGTGTATTTTTCACTTCATCAACCAATTTTTGAGGCGGATTTCCACCAAGGAACTTCCTGGTTGCGATTTTGTTTTCTAGCTCACTAACAACTATAAATGTTAGGTGTTAGCAGAGTTAGAAGAGGTCCAGACTTGGGGGGGAGGAGGGGGGCGAACCAAAGTTCTTAATATCATGTGAGTTTAACTTTGCTGATATTTCAACTCGCGGAATCTCTGTAAAGTGTGTCTTGATATCATAATCATTAGGCCGGCTGCTGATAAATATATTGACAATTGAGGTTGTGTTTTTGCAAATAATGTCAAGGCTGTCCATTAGATTCTCCCGGTGTTTTGCTGAACACTCGTCCAACGCATCAATTATGATATAGGCGCCTCTGATGCTGCATATGTCTGTTATTATAGCAATGCTTTCGCTTTGATCGAGTCGATTGGTAGCATCCATCTTTAGTGGTAATTGCCAGTGTGATAATGATAGAATAAGGGATTCATCCCCACTGTATTCGTGACCGTTAGATAAAAGTTGTCTCAATATCGAGAGTAGCACTTCAGTGCTATCTCCTCGCCTTGGCTCAGAAGAGTCTCGTGAACAGTAGAAATAAGCTAGCGGTGGGCCATTCCTCTTCCTTGTCTCTATCATTATATCATCAATTACTAAAGATGTCAGAATACTTTTTCCAGTTCCTGGGCCTCCGTTGAGCCATAGAAATGGTGTACGAGTAGAATATTTCCACATCTCATAACTTCTTTGTTTGAGTAGCCAAGTTCCAGTGTCTGCGAGTCGACGGCTAGCAATGGTTTTGTGATGCGATTTCTCGGTAGAAATCCAATTCAGGATTTTCATTCTCTCCTCCTCTATATCAGTCAGCTTGAATTCCTTAACATTTAGAACTCCTCTGCATATCGCACTTCTCCAAATTAATGCTCTGTTGCATCAAATATCATAATACATCATGAAAAATTTCAAACACATATTATAGTAGCTCACACAAGATGCATCATGCTGGCATCGTGATTTGCAAAAGCGACTGCCATGGAGAGCTTACTTTTTAGACCATCATTAATCTCTGACAATGATGCCGCCATAGTTGCCATTGGACGCTGCATTTCGATCAAAATAGATTTCATTTTGTCCATGGATTCTGATACCAGTCCTAGGTGTGCACTGGAATCGTCGAGTATCTCTTTATCAACAACTAGAGTGTAGTTTTTAACTTCGAGGTCTTTCTGAATGATATCCTGATGGAGTATACTTGAGTCTTTATCTAGTTGCTTCAGACTCGCAAAAAAGCGCTCTGTGGATATTATTCAGCATCTGTTCATAGATTATGAATCTTTTAATATGACCGTGAATCCTTACCTACACTACTTTTCGTGAAGTACACACTAGCCTTGCAGAGAAAAGCTAACACAGCGGAATACAAGGCGATAACCGTCTTTCGGATCCCCCTTTCCGCGTTTGTGACGCATCGCTGGCAATACAGCTGTTCCATCAGCGTGTATCTGCTGATAACACTAGCTACTATCTCAACGGATTCCATTATAGCTCCATGCTTTGCTATATCACTCGTTGCTATCTTCGAACATTTAAGGTTAGCCCCAGATCATAACGGGTGAAAGGGTTTGCAATTAGTACCACGATGAGGAATCGTACACCCGCCCAGGGTAGCGCTGCATGCACAGGATCAAAACTCGCGACAACGTCTCCCACTGATTTGATTTTGTCGAGCCAAAATGCAACCTTTCCCAGTACGTCTCGAATATAAACACCTAACAGAAGCGTAAGCCAAAGCACCCAAATTCAAGAAAAACTCAGCACTAGCGTAGAAGAACATTGCCTGCAAATCATGAGACTGTGATATCAAAAAAACTCACGCTCGCCGTGTATATTTTTACATGTCCATTGCTTAGCTCTACATTCATCACGTGTATAATTGACATAAGTCAGTAGGCCATCTGGACCACAAGCATACGCCGTAATCTTCTTTAGCTCAGGTTGCAGCGCTTCCTCGACACCTTCAGCAGCCTCCTGCCATAGTTGAGAGTTCATCATTTTGGTCCTCGGGAGTCATAAAAAACTTGATGCGTCAAATGGAAACCTCCTTCACAAAAACCCTCGCCTTCAGCGCTTGGCAAGCTGCTTGCTTACTGGTCGCCAAGGAAGCTGAGGTGAGCCGCTCTCTCAAAATTATACAAATCACGTGATGATATTCCCCTTGAATTAGTTATTTTTGGAGGGAATAATTTTCTTCGAGGAGAGAAGAGAGATGATAATTGATAATTGATGCTAAGGAAACCCATGATAGCAGACTACACTCCTTACACAAAATTTTCATCTGAGGTACATCGGGTCCTGAAACCGTGGAACACGTCGTCTCGATCTCCTTCTGAGCTACAGAAGCAACCAATCTTACTTTCCCAATAATGGCTCTCTGGTTTCGACACTCCACTGCTCATGAGAGATCGCGGTAAGCATCCGACAACATCCGCTGAATTTGTTTATTTCTCTGAATAGCTTCTTTTTAACGTCTTAATTATAGTCCCCAGTTGGGCAAAAGATCAGGAAGCCTTCCATGAGAAACCTTGCCAAGAGGTAGCCTGTTAATAAGCTATGGACTTTGAACTTCTTATCTAAAGCCACTTTTGTCATGTTTTGTGCACTATGTATATTAACACCACTGCACATCACGATAGGGTTATAGTGATGTGCAGACACTTTTGCTACAAAGGAGAAGTTTCAAAAAAAGTTCCAAACTCGGGAACCCGAATCTTTAATTATAGTGGATTGGAGCTTCTAGCATTTGAGTACGTAGGCATATATAGTAATTGATTTATGATACTACTCATGTTTTTGATTGCTTTTGTGAAGTATTTCTTCTGACGTCCCTGGAAATCGGATTTGTGATATTTCTGGAGGTAAAGTTCAGGGGTGGTTTTTGATTTAGAGAAGAAAAGCAAGGATAGAAGAGGTGAAAGAAGGTTATATGGGAGTCTTAACGTGATAGTTAGGAATGCACTTTACCCCGAAACTAGTTCACTCACCAATTTGAAATTTGCCGTTTCCTCTCTCGCGTAATGACATTACTAGTTGAAGTATACTGGTGGGCTGGTGGACAGATGGGATTGTATCGCACAAAGCTCATCAATATTCTGACCAACATCTCTTCCCTGAAAATTTGTCGAAAAAATTCAGTAGTGATGTAGGAGAAAAAAGAAGGAGAGCATACAAGTTGTGATCAAGAAAGGGGGGGGGGGGGTATTACTAATTAATGTTACCTCCATTATTTGTCCGTTCAAGCTGTACAAGCATTCTAGAGGAGACAACAAGCTCCTTGTATCCGTTTGTTGATTCTATCTCCCACATAACTTAACCCTTCCATTTTCATGTTTAGTAATTTTGTATCTTAGCACTTCCTTTTGGTTTATTTATGATCGGATTTATACAAACTAGGATGTCGTTAGTTTGGAATGAAGAGATATAAATGGTTAGACCACCAGGCATTGCTCTTTATGTAGCTACTTCCAAACATATTCGTATTCTTTTAGAATGGAATATATTGGATAAAGCCAAAATTTTCATGATATATCGTGGAAATTATAGGTGTGATATTTGAAATCTTGGAGAATCATTCTTCTGTACCAGACTAGCAACAAATCATCCAGAACCCCCTTTTGATAACAAGAGAATAAGCGAGATCACGTGTTATCATATCTCAACTTTGGATCATGACCATCTTGTTCTCTCTTAGTTGTAACGTATGAGCTTACCTTTCCCCTTCTTAAACTGTAGGTAAGCCTACAATAAGTGGCACTCCATCTGTGCAATGATTTGCATCGTTCCACAGTGCCTTCACGATGATTTGTCTCCGGGGTGAATTGCACTGCATTAGGGGATCTTGGCATTCATCCCTCCCAACGGCTGGCCCAGTGCAGTTGCGCTTTTGGCGGGGGTTGGGCTTATGCCGCCAAGACAACGAGACCGAGTAGATATTTCTCATCCATCTTCAACTCCCCTCCTTCTTCAACCTCGCTCAATTGACCGGTCTTCCTCCTTACGAATCGAGTCTGTGTCTGTGTCTTTGCAGTTTCTAGTTTTTTTTTCTGTTTGGGTTGAGGGAAAGATGAAAAGCGACAATGGACGATTATATGTTCAAGGCGAATGTTGACCGTTGCAAGCATGTCACGGAAGCTACAAGCTATCTTGAGATCTTCACATATTCGGTCAGCAAACGATAATATAGGAGAAGAAGAATATTACTGACCTTGCAATAGGACTCGTCGCTGAATACTACCGAAGAGCATCCATTGACAACAGATGAGTTCGAGAATTTTCTCAATCAGAGGGTTGGTTCAACCTAAGCTACCTACTTACCCTGTCAATTGATCCTAACTACCTTGTAGGGAGCCTTTGCTCCCCCAAAATTACTCCCGGGAGTTGAGCAATTAGCTTGTATACGATTGATGTCAGTGGTTTTGAGCTAGCTCTGTACGTTAAAGACAATAACTAATGTTTTTGAAGCTTGCAACAAAATGCCAAACACCCGGAAACCTTTACACCACACGTCATTAGTTTACGACCCGAAGCATATAAATCCATGGTGAAGACAATGAACCTTCCATATAGAGGAATTGAGAGTACGAGTGCCGTAGGACCCTTCTTCTGGTGCGCATACGACCAGGATGAAGTCAATCCTCACCTACGTAAGCTATGCCTCACCACGCCAAAACGTCCCTAACATCTTCCCAGAAATCGTAAACCGCAAAAGCGACGTCAGGAAAAAAGGTTACACTCGAGGCTGGGAGCTAATGCTCTCCCACGATATAAACCGCGGCATTACAAATGGGTACGCTAAAGGTACTGCTAGTTCCGATATGGTAGAATGCATCAAACATCTTCGAGCATGCGTTCTCCAAATTGGAAATCCTTTACTTTTACCCATGATAATCTTCTCCCATGATGTAAGTTACAAAACCGACATCAAACAACGCGAAGCACGAGACTGGCTCCGAAAACTCGAGCATGCTGTCAGCATGCGCACCGAAATCCAAGAAAATGAGGGCTATGTCAAGGATGGTGTCGTCGATCTGGATGCCGTAAATCGAGATTTGGTGGAATGCCATTCCCAGGTTTTGTGGAAGAGGCCAAAGGCTTATATTGAGATATTGGCCGGAATCGAGAAGGGGCTTGATGAATTCCAGAACATGCTGCCGGAACCAAGAAAGGATGAGACGATGAGAAAGTTGCATAAGAGCATGAAGGCGCGAATGGAATTCTATAGAGTGAAGTTGCAGGGCATAGACAGTTATGCGTACACGACTTTACAGAGATTGGATATACAACGAGCTGCCGTACGTTTACCACCCTTCTCTTCCATTCGTTTAGACTCTGGACGAGTAGCCTGCTAATAAGAGGACCAGTTGTACAATATCATCGCACAAAAAGAATCTAAGCTAAACTTCCAAATGGCCGGCGAGCAACGTAAATTAGCCCACGCTTCTAAACGGGATTCCGCTGCTATGAAAACCATTTCACTTCTCGGCGCCATTTTTTTCCCGGGAGCCTATCTTGCGTCTGTCTTCTCCATGACCTTCTTTAACTTTCAAGACGACAATCAAGGCCATGAGATCAGTGGGAGGTTTTGGATATATTGGGCGGTGACGATCCCGTTAACGTCGGTTATTGTGGGAATTTGGTGGGTGTGGGAGAGGAGGCGGGAGCGGAGGTATGAGAAGCAAGACGAGGACCTGGAGAGGGGCAGTGAGGATATGGAGAAGAGAATCATGGCGACGATGAGGAAGAGGACGATGAGTAAGGCGAGTACGTGGGACACAGGAAACAAGAAGAGCGAGTGACTTGAGAAGAAGGACGCGGGGAGGGAGGAGGGGAAGAAAGTGAACTTTGGCAAGAGTATTGAGAAGATGACATGATTACGACCATGGTTACGATCGATGACACGAGATGATGATTTACGATGATCACGAAAACGCCGACGACTGACATCTAAACATAAATTAATTTATAAAGTACACAGACATGAGTACACAAGTACAGTATATAGAAATATTGATGAAATATAAGTTCCTCATTACCCTCGTTAAAATGCATGGCCCGACTTGTAGAAGTTGACCTGAAATCGTCACATTCGAGAGAACAGAAACTCTGCTACAGATTTATTATATTGAACGGATTGGAGTTCTCTAAAGTTCTGGGGATTCACAAATCCAGTTACTGTTTCTCAATGTATCAGCCCGTTCGATAGAACAGAAGGCATAAGTAAGTATATTTTTCTTTTGGGTTCTTGAGTCTCGTAAATGACTTCAATCTAGCCATATTTGTGCTTGCTACACTTTTGTAATAATAGCGGATCGCTTATGCAGCTTGCAATTATCTCAGAAGCTCCAACCTCTTAAAAGGTTCAAGCCTTAGTTTCCAAATCCTGGATCATCGATGACCTCCAAATGCCCCAACGCCATCACAAATGCATGATCATACACCACAAGCGCCTAATTATATAGCGTCTATTCCTCATTCCCCCGATCATTCTTCCCTTCTGCACTTGCACCGCCCGCAATACTGGCAACAAATTCCTGATACTTAAACACCTCCCCCTTTTTCCCTAATCCCATACCACCACCAGAATGTTTTTGGAACGCTCTCCTTCCTGTAAAACCATTCATGGCGCGATCAATCTCCCGCTCGGTCAATGGATTCTCTCCTGGCTCGGGTGCTGTATGTAATAGCGCATCTCTAAGCTCCGAAAGATCAACTTGTCCACTATCATCCTCATCAAATGCCGAGAATGCAGACAGCAGTTCCCCGGACGGGGATAATGCTGCGAGTAGTGTCGCGATCGAGTTCATAAACGCAGGGAGAGTGACAGTTTGTGGTGTTGACGGTGGGAAGAAGGCTGTGATATCTGAGCTATTTGCAGAAAGTCCTGCTCCTATGTCAGCCATCAAAATTCTGGAGTTAATATTCGAGGATACAAACCCAATTGAGTTAACATGTCCGCAATGTCCTCTCTCCCAACCTGCCCGTCACTATCACGGTCTAGAACTTGGAAGCCTTCTCTCAATTCCCTCACCTGCGCGGGCTGCAATTTTGTCATCGCATTGTTATCACTCATCCCACCCATCCGTGTACTGCCCATCATTCCACCTGATGCTCCTGCATTGGCTCCTCTGGTCGGCGAAGCCTCTCTCTCTCTAAATGCAGGTGCAAGACCTCGGGGAGTCCATTTCTCGCTTTCTGTGGGTGTGACGGTAGCTTGGTTTACGAGCCGTGACGGAGTAGTGGGTGCCATTGTTTTGGTTGGAGATTGGGTGGGAGTTGTTGCTTGGTGTCGAAGGGGTGAGGGGGAGTGAGGGGATTCCGGGCGGCGAAAGGGTGATGCTCGAGGAGAGCCATAGGAAAGAGGTGAAGGTTTGTAGGATGCGGCCATTTTGAGGAGGAGTGATGGTCGTGGCAGTGGCAGTAGTGGCAGTAGTGGTAGCGTGCTGTTTATGTTACTGGGTTTGTATATAGGAAGTCGCACTGAGGGTTGTTGTTGGGTGGTGGGTGGGTGTTGATGGGTCAATGATGGACCTGGGTTGGATTGTATTTGTGCTGCAAGTCTCGCAGTTGTTTATAATGAATATGTATATATGGGGCAGCTGTGTGATATTCTCGCAGGATAGATGTAGATTGCAGTAGTGACTCGGTTTCGCGGGGAGTCGAGATGTATTATTGATCGCGATCGGATCACTAGCTTTCGAAGCAATCCCGCGTAGTCATCGAACTTCGAACCAGGTGTAGTAAACACCGGTCAAGGGTAGTATGTAAACAAACCACAAGGCTGAACTGGACGGTGACCGGTTAAGCTTTTGAGCCTTGCTTGTCTCGATTGGTGGGACCCCAAACCAACAGAAGATTTACCCCTGAATGCCTATTGGAGACGGCTGTGACCCCTGAAACCCAACCTCAGCATACCCTGAACCACTGGAAGTCCCTACTTTCAGCCCATTTTCAGATGAATACTACCCCTCTGAATTGCTTCAAAAAGCCTCGATGGCCCAGCTTACCAACTCCTTTTATTTATTTATTATGGAATTCGGATGATCCTCAACGTGCTGATATAAACATACCGGGGATCGACAAACATCTGTTTTGTACCACTGTTCCTGTGATTGAATGAGAGCCTGGCATTGGCAGCCTATGAGAGACTCCTATCACCCTCAGGGGACGGTTGCGGGGACGAACTGAAGCAGTTAGGCCATATGCCGGAAGTCTAAAGACCATGGCTTCATCTATTCCCCTGCCCGCCATCTACCATAAGACAAAAGTTACCAAGATAACCATGTCCACGCAGCGTCCGACCACCAGAGGAACCACCGGCGCGGAGGCGACTGATACTCTTACAACTACCAATTCCAATGGCTCTGCGGGCGTCAATCGCAGGACCTCCCTATCCTCCTTTCCCTCAAGTCGCTCCCCCTCTGCAATGTCAAGACATTCCAGGCCCTCCAGGAGCCCTAACCCCCCAATGATTGATACAGATCATACGTCGGATCCTAGTTCCAATTCCAAAACCCCCTCGAGTGGTGTCTCGTCACAGCATTCATCGTTGTCGGCCCCGCGCAAATACAATCCAGATGCACACAACAGGCGGAAACTGCGGTCTCAGTACCCTCGAGGGGAAGCGGAAAACCATGTCGAGTACATCTTGGTGGCTTCGTTCGATATCGATAAAGGACCGATCATGGAACATCAGTATCCTGTCGCGATCACCGGAGACGAGGCTATGCTGGCGGAATTGATGCTACCGGATCAGGCACATGTGAGAAATCAGGACTGGACTATCTTTTTTCTGCATAAGGATACAAGCCAGGAAGAGGAGGAAGCAGAGCAAAAGGAAGAGAGGCGTAGAAGGAGACAGAGACGACGAGATAAGGCCAATGGAATTGCGAATCCAGATGATGAAGGGACGGATTCCGAGGGGGGAGAGAACGACGAGTCTTCAGACGAAGAGGAGTCAGATGATAGTGAAGATGAGGGTGGAGCTGGACCTCCATTGATATACGTGTTGAATCTTGTCAATACGAAACAGGACAAAACTGCGAAACGTGGGGCAGTGGTTAAGGCTATGGCAATATGTACTCGACATCCATTTCTGCATATATATAAGGTTTGCTTCCCTCACCTAGAACTCAACATTTTCCTGACCAATGTGTAGCCGCTATTATTACTGGCTCTTGATGAGTATTTTAAGAATCCTCATCCTGCGACGCTGGCATCGCTATATGAAGCGGTAAATACTATGGATTTATCTTTAATGCCGAAACTGAGTTTGCTTGAGAGGTATCTCCTACAGGCTAGTGATAACAAGGACCTTTTCGTCGAAAAATTCGAACAAATGATACAGATGCGAATGGCTGAAGATAGAGGCGAACCACCCAACACCATAGCAAATATGGGGGGAAGCCCAGAAAGACGTGGTAACTTACTGAGGAACGGGACAAAAGCACACGTCCAAGCACAGTCAACATACTCGATTCCTCGAGATACTCATGAGTTTGAGACAAGGGTTGTTTATAACGGAATACCAATACCGATAAAAGTCCCGGTGGCTATTTCTCCCGAGACAGTTGGCGACTTTTCACTTATCCAGCTCATCCAAACCTTTGGTGACCCTCACGCTAAATCTCCCCAACCTTTTGCTCTCCATCCCCATCTTACTACGGCTGGTGCCTACACTCACCCTATCATAGTGCTTGCCAATGCCGTGTTAACTCAGAAACGTATCATATTCCTCGGTCATAATCGTCCATCTGGGGAAGTAGCGGAGGCTGTTCTGGCGGCATGTGCACTTGCTTCAGGGGGCATTCTTCGAGGTTTCACCAGACATGCTTTCCCATACACTGATCTCAGTAAGATAGACGATCTTTTGAAGGTGCCTGGCTTTATCGCTGGAGTAACAAATCCGACTTTTGAGAATCATCCAGAATGGTGGGATGTGCTATGTGATCTTCCAACAGGGCGCATGAAAATCAGCAATCGAATAGAAAGCGCACCAGTCACTGAAGGGCTTGCTCAATTTCAACAACAGAATCCAGCCTATGCTAATTTTGTGGGATCTGTTGGAAATTCTGCGAATACTGCATCCGGTGATTATTCAGGTGATGCTGCATTCATGGCTGATGTACTCCGAAGTGTTGCAGCCCGACATGGAGAGGGGGTGATTCGTGCGAAATGGCGAGACTGGGTCGAAAAATTCACACGAATTGCAGCGGCATTTGAAGAAACGGTGTATGGAGCAAGCGCTCTATACATTGGCGTCGAAGAAGCTGAACCTGGCAACGAGAGCGTTAGCGGCCATGGATATGTTTGGCCTGATGAAGCTTCAAAGCTTAAGGAATTGGCAGCAGGAGTAATGCGTATTGAAGGCTGGAGAAACACAAGGAGTTATTTCAGTTTCAAACAGGTTAGAAGCTCCATCTATATGAAAGTTCTCTCTAATATCAACTAGGACCTTGCGCAACTATACACATTCCGTCCGTTGAAGGCACTGGATTTGCATCACTTACATGATCGTTTAAGGATGACAAAGCTGACTCCAGCCGCGAGTCGAGAGATCTACATTGCGCTTTCGAAGTACACACACTCGTATGATGAAATCTGTCAGCTCTTGACGGTTGCCCCAGAATCACATGCTGGCCTCTTCTACGTAGCTCTTGGGCTATTCCACAAAGACAAGGACGTGAGGATAAAGGTAGTAGATTTACTAGAAAGGATAAGTGAGCATGAAGCTGGAAGACATTGGTGGAAAGCATTGAGCCGTTTCGAGAAGCTAGCTTATTATAGAATAAGAAGAGAAGCGGATGCGGAGATGAGAGTCCAAATTGGAGGAGAGAAAGAGAATATAAGTGATGGCATGATGATGAGAAAAAGGATCAGCTAAACTTGATCCACATTCTGTTTTACGAATTACGAGGCTATGACGGATTGGCCTCATGCCATAAGAGATACCCAAGCTATGAAGAGAGAGAGAGCTTTCACGTCACGGGAAGCGTTTGGGGAAGAAGCTTGGTGCATCAACTTCATTCTTTGAAGGGTGAATGTTTATAACTTTTGGCGTGAGACATTACTGCTTCTACAGACATGAGTTTTGGCGCTACATTGGGTGGCAGGAAGTAACATACTATGCAAACAGGTATTTTGCAGCGTGGTCAACGTGATCTTTAGCGAATGTTGAAATAAAGAAGTATGAATGATCATAGTCCTGTTCTAAGTCAGCTCTCTATTTCTAGTTTCACCCTCCATGCACAGCATACCTCTTGATATCTAATCACCAATCCTTTAGCATGTCCAGATTCCTTTGCTGCCGCAGCAAAGTTCTCTGGTAACAATTGCCCTTGCTTATAGAAATTATCTCCAGTTCCCTATTTGGATATCCCATCAGTTAATGCATTCAAAGTGGCTCCACCGTCCTCTCTCCCAAAATAAAAACCGCCGAGAGGGGACATACCACATCAATTAACGCATCTAAATCATCTTTCCACCCTTTTACCAACTCCGTGGCATCATGTTTCTTCCATTCTTCCTTATCCTCTCCCAGATACCCTTTGAAGGCCTTCTCCCCCCATGGACACTGACTCGGGTTTGCAATCGGTGCAAATGCACTGACACTTTTATACATGCCTGGATTCTTCAGAAACAACGTAAGCGCGCCATGTCCTCCCATTGAATGGCCCGTTATCGATACTCGAGAAGAGTCAAGTTCGGAGAAAGAAGAAAAGAGCGCGGAAGGAAGTTCTTTGGTGATATATGATTCCATTTTATAGTTTGTAGACCAAGGAGCAGCGGTTGCATCGATGTAGAATCCGGCACCGCTGCCAAAGTCATATGCGTCGTCTTCACCGGCTATCTTGAGTCCTCCTAGAGTCTAGAATCAGCATTGTCCCATGCAAGTTTGGAAGTGGGAGGAAACGTACGCGGAGAAGTGTCGGGGTACACGATCGCGATTCCCTTCTCTGCGGCGGTGGCTTGGAAGAATCCCTTCTCAGCACAGTTATCTCCGGTACATGTTAGACCGGAGAGAAAGAAGAGGACGGGCACTTTGTGCAGTTTCGCCTGGGGTGGGAGGAAGATGTTTACGGCCATTTGACAGCTTGTGGTACTGGCTTCGTGGGTCAACTTCAGGAGCTTACCTCCAAAGGAGGCAATTGTTGCGGTTGTTTTGAAAGACATTCTGGTGTTTGTGCTTTACTAGTGGTAGGGAGGTATTGTTGCAAAAAAAAAAGGAGTGAAGAAGAGGGAAGGAAAGTTCAATGAATGGTATGGGAGAGCTCTATGTGAAGTGACGTTTTGAATGGAACCCCTCCATCTTGATGCCCCGCATCGGCAAATTATTGACTTCGGAGATGTCCCGGCATTGAAAGAGCATATATTAACAAAATCCCAAATAGGCTGTAGAATCCGAATGTCAAAATATTCTTTCCAGATTGGTGTTATATTTATTACCCTCTTTTGCTTCCAATGAGATCTCAGGTGTGACTATTGATCAACGCTGCAAGGCTCTTCTACAACTGCTTTGCATCCAAACCCAACCTTTGGAATTCGTTCAAATAGACAGAGTTCTGAAGTCAAATTTGAATCCCGATTCCTGAGATAAACGAGAAGAGAGAATTAAAAATGCGTTGTCCATTCATATTAACAACAAGTCCCCTCCAAAGGGTCTTGACCCAAACGCCTTTTCTTGCGCCAACCAAAACCCTTTGCTATGCTTCCTCAATCCCTCACTTGTTCATCTATCATCCTCTTATTGTAGCAGCTCTTCGCAAGTCCAATCCTCGTACTTTCCATCTGGCATGTATCGGCGCACGATTAGAGGTATCTTCTTCTCTCGGAGCTCCTTGATGGCAATCTGGAGAGGATCCGTGGCTCCCTCAGTATCGACTAGAACCGGTGCATTCATACTACAAGTCAAAGCTAGTCAGAATGGTCCCAATTTGTCCCAAAGCCAATAGTGGCCCTTACCTAATCTGCAAAGCTCTAGTTCCCAATATCCTCGCCCTCTCATACTTCGTCATATATGGTGTAGTATTTCGATTCTCCTTTGGTATCTTCATATTCTTTGACAGTTTACTGCTACTTGCTGCTGCGGCAGCAACATCGCCCGAATGAACGATCTCTCGTGCAGAGTCGCCAGTCACATTGAGCTGGTCCGGATTTTCGCCAATCTCGATATCGTCAAGGGCGGCAGCTGTCTCTGGGTTGGGCTCATCTGGATCATATTCTGGCTCTTCATCATAGGCAGGAGGAGAAAAGCTGCGAGGTAAATTTAGCTATGCCCAGGCTAGTTACTTTCGCTGTGGTTGGAAAATTACCCTCCGTCGTTTCCATCATCCCCGTCGTAATCAGACATGGTTACTGCGTTATATTCGTAGTCGCGGAGAGCAGTGTAGCGTTTTGCGAATGTTTGCTTGTCTTGAGGACTTGAAGTGAGGTGTTGGTGTAGATTTTGCGTTCAACAAAGAATTTGGTCCAGGTTTGGAGTTTGCAGCCTCAGGCGATATTATTTTCTGTGCCAAGATTTCGCGGCTCGACCCCACAAAAACATTTTATGATTTGTGAACATCAAAATTCCATCGGCTCTGTCTATGGAGTTCAGTCGCCGCTGATCTATGGACTTCAGACATGGCTTCATGTACTAGAAAGCGGAAGGCGGCCAGTGCCTTGGAAGACTCTACGAAGAGATTACGTATTGAGCAGCCAATTGTTCCTGACGGTGCGGGCAAATTTATTGAATTGCTTGGAAGTACATTGCTAAATGGCCACAGAAGAAAATGTCTACGATTCAGAGAGCGAGTTCAAGGATGAGGACAACGATAGGGATATATTCTCTGATGATGAATTCTATGCTGTCAACACCCCCAATACACCATTGTCGCCTGCACCTGGTCGCAAGAAGTTTCCTTCCGAGTTGAAGACAATCAAATGTACCTGGGAAGGCTGCGACAAAACATTCAACAGACCTGCACGATTGACAGCTCATATTCGGTCCCACACCAGCGAGAGACCATTTGCTTGCACTTGGGAAGGCTGCGAGAAAGCTTACATGGATAATAAGCATCTCAAGGCACATGTCAAAGGAGCACATACTAAGGAACGGCAATATATGTGCGATTGGGAGGGATGTGGAAAGAACTTTTTGACATCAACTCGACGCAATAGACATAGAGCTACGCATGAAGGAACCCAGAGGTTCGTGTGTACCGGCTATATCGAGTGCAACCAAACGTTTCGCAAACGCGAGACACTCCAACGACACATTCGCTCTGACCATCTGGAAATGGCTCCATTCCCCTGCACCTTCGTCGATCCAATCACCGGTAGTGTTTGTGATGCTGGGTTTGATGGCGCAGGTGGATTGCGAAAGCATCAAGATCGCGTTCATAGCACTCCGCAATTCTTCTGTCCCGAGTGTATACAACCTGGAATGGTAACCATTGATGGATCTCCAGCGGCCCTTGGCTTCACATCAGAAGGAAAGCTCCAGGCACATATTAGGAAAGATCATGTCAATTGCATTTTCTGTGAACTCAGATGTTCTAGCAGGCGGGAGCTTGAAAAGCATATCGAAAGTCAGCACTCTGGCTCAACGCTTGAAGAACGCAAGAAAGTGCCGTGTACCTACCCCGGTTGCATGAAGATGTTCACAAAGCCATATAACCGCAACCAGCATATTGCTACAGCCCACGAGGAAAAGCGCTATACTTGCGGCTCTTTTGATCTTAGTAAAACCACTGATATTGCTTATTGGGACCAGTCTGACGCGTGCGGGAACGAGTTCTTCTCCAAAGCCAATCTAGAAGATCATGTACGGACCGCCCACCTTGGTCTCCAAAGCACAATCAATGCGAACCGTATAAAGACTGAAGAGACAAACAAAACTACCATGCCCACTGCTCTCCAGGAGCTCACTGGAACCGCTTATCTGAGTGATGAGCGTCGGACTATCGCCTGCTATATGCCGAAGTGCTTTCACAAATTTATCCGTGACTACGATCTACAGAATCACTTACGCAGCGCCCACCGTCTGACAACACCAGTAATCGATGAGATTGTCGGCTCCCGAGTTCCTAACGTTGTTCCCGAAGACCCGACGGTGTCGAACATTGTTAACAGTGAGCATTCTGTACTTGGCTATACTTCATCCACAATGGATGATTTGATTGAAGATTCTGTACCAGGCGAGAATTGGCCTTCCGAGACTCCACAGAGTGCTGCCCAAACCCCATACTGGATTGGTGCCGATGATGAGCCTCAACAGGGAGGGCAGGCAGATCCGTGGGCCGAAGAGGAGAAAGAAATGAGGAGGCTGATTGACGAGGAGATCTTATTTGGTGGAGCAAGCTACACGGTGGATTTCAGTGCTACGTAGTGCACTCATGTCACCAAAAGTTGATTACACATGGGTGGTGATTATATAATATATATATATAGAAGGCTAGCAAGTGCTGCATTGGCTCTGATTGTATATATGTATATATATGTGTGTGTATGACGCATAAGAAATAATAAAACCCAGAAACCCAAAGTCTTAATTCTTTCCTCCGGGCGGCCGTAAGGTTGAGGAATACTAGCAGCTGAGTGAGATCTGCTCTCCATCAAAGTTTCAGCCGTTCCGAGTCTGTAACGTAACATTAGTTTGCATCTTCAACCATTAGTTTTTTTTTCCCTTTTGGTCTTTTTTTAACACATAAACCAACCACCAACCAACCTTAAGAAATGCACAAACCCAGACATACCTAACCCCCAAATACGAAATCTCTCGTTTGAAAACCCTCCCCCTTCGGTAGATCAAATTCTCATTTCTCATCCACCAAAAAAAAAAGCCTCTGCAAACCTTACCGCGCGCGGCTAGGCACAAACTAAACAACTAGACAACACACAGCAGCAGCAGCACAAAGTAATTGGTAATTCTCACGAAGCTGCTTCTAACATGTGAATTTCAACTCATCAGAAGAACCCCCAAAAAACACTCCCTCCCCTCCAAAACAAAATCTTAATGTAAAACTACTTTTCTTGTTGCTTTTCTTTGGGAATATATATATATATATACGGGATAGTATCTTAGTCCTTAATCCTCCTTAGTATATATATAGTATAGTATATGTATAATATATATTCCACCATTGCGCCCGCCCCCTCTCCTCCGCGTTGGGGTGTGGATTGTTTTTCTTGTTGTATATATAGTACAGTTAACAAAAGTAAACATACCCTCACCTCCGCACAAGAAGAAGGGATTGAATTTTTTTTTATTTTCCAAAAAAGGTCCCCTAAAACCTAAAACCGCCCCCCCAAAAAAATAAACAAAGTCTTAAATAACTCTTTCTTTCGTGCAGCTCAGCTCGCCTCATCCCTTAAATCCTAAAATCCTAAAATCTTAAAATCTTAAAAAACTCGCCAAAAAAAAAGTCAAAAGTTTAAGTGTCGGTTCACACCATACGCATGGTTTTGACTCTCTTTGAATACACTGCACTAGTGCTCGGTGCGTATTGTATTCGGTGGTAATCAGTTGGTTTGTATTGTAAGATCTATGTAAGTGATGGTGTTGATATAACTACTGATCAGGTTCAAACGGAACACGTGACCCGAATGATATTCGGTCATTATACCGACATTAAGGTCTTGGGTCTTGGGTCTTGGGTCTTAAAATCTATGTATAT
>Ga0247734_1000459_pt1 | contig 35582 bp, 34 predicted proteins | sample UWRJL103311B2_FD_180933 | JGI IMG/M metagenome (GOLD analysis project Ga0247734, IMG submission 180933) | Plant litter microbial communities from Arlington Agricultural Research Station in Wisconsin, United States - UWRJ-L103-311B-2 | ecosystem: Environmental > Terrestrial > Plant litter >...
CGAGGTTCTGTTCACTAACAGATTTACAGGGAAGCTGTTATGGATACCCGGTCCATAACAGTAGAAGCTGCTAAAGATATTGCATTTGTGAAAGAGAAGCTACAAGAAAGTATGGAGGATGAAGCAACACTCACCATTAGAAGGTGGCTTTACCCTGATAGTAAGTTCATTAATCATTCTCAAAGAGAATTATTTTACCCTCCAGGCTGTCGACTTTTTATTTTCATTATTTTGTGGTAACGATATTGTAGATATCGATGTCGAATCGAGCCTCAGCTCTGCCCTTTCCACGAGACATCCTATGACCGGGGATTGGCTTTTGCGTTCCATCAGCTTTGAGTCTTGGAAAACAAGTGAGCTTGGATGCATGTGGATTTATGGCATCGGTACGTTACCCGCATTCAAGTTTAAATACATTTCTGAACATCCTTAGCTGGTTCCGGAAAGACTGTCTTAACGTATGCTACTCAATTTCAATATTTAACATTATTTAATATTTCAAATATTGAGAGAAAACTGATTAAATTACAGATCTACGATAATTCAACATTTGAAGCAGACGTTGAGTTCGGACTGTGCAATAATATATTTCTTTTGTGACCACCGAGATCCGCTCAAGCAGAACTCTCAAAGCTTTCTTCATGCAGTTTGTAAGCAACTACTTGAAAAGAATCCAGCGGGCATGGAAGAAGTGAGAACGTGGTACAACGATCGTTGTAACACCAAATCTACATCCGAAATCAGAGCTCTAACAACCAAAGAATACATCGAATTGATCGACCATTTATCCATGCACTGGAAGCACCTCTATCTAGCTGTTGATGCATTAGATGAGTCTTCCGAAAGAAAGACGTTCGTCGATGTTTTGACGCAGGTCACTAGTAGTGGCCACATAAAATTGATAGTTACCAGCCGCCACGAGGTCGATCTGGAGAGAGTAGTTCGACCGATTACTGCATTTCCAATCGATCTTAAACACCACATGTCTGTCGATATCAAAAGTTTTGTATATGACGAAGTCAAATACCGACGACTTTCTGGCTCACTGAAATGCAAAGATGAAAGACTTGAATCAAATATTTGTTCTGCAATAGTACAGAACTCTTCTGACATGTAAGTGCTCACTATCTAATGCCGGCTGTAACTCATATATTCAGGATTCTTATCGCAAAGTTGCAATTGGACTTCATATGTCGGCTCAAGTCGGAAAGAGCTATCGTTGAAGCCCTCTCGAAACTCCCAAGTACTGTCTTCCAAATATATGATGATATTCTTGGCGGCCTGATTCAAAAATACCCTGATGATGTGGAAGATATCGGACGAATTTTACGATGGCTTGTTGGAAGCATGGTCCCATTAACATTAAATCAGCTTGCTGAAGCCATTTCGATTCGGCCACAGGACCGGTACCTCGATCGATCCGGTATCGCCACAGATGTCCTAGACTTAGCAACATGCTGTGGAGCTCTAGTAACAGTACATGACCAAGGCTCACTACAAAGTGGACCCAGTAGTATCACAAGTGATCAAAAGACATTGATAACATTATCCCATGCTTCAGTAGAGGAGTACCTCAAATCCGGCAAGATGCGTCCGGATTTGGCTGAAAGATTTCCAATGGATGAACTACTCATCGACCGTGAGATTATGAATACATGCCTTCAATATATCATGTTTCAAGACTTCACAAGTCCCATTTCAATATCTGTTTGTGTTTCCCCCCAAAGCTATTGGCATTTCTAATTTTCTATAGGAAATAGGAAGCTCGGAAAAGTTGCAATCTCCTCCACTACATTCAAACATTCGGCTTCGGCGTTTGTTAGAAATACGGAAGTCAAAATATGCATTGCTGGACTATGTGTCGGCGTACTGGCCAGATCATCTAAGGTTAACTTTTCTCTCGTCACCCATAGACGACTGTACAAAAGCCCTTCTTGGGTGGTTTATAAATTGGGAGCAAAATGAGGGGACATATATCTCTTGGCAACAAATCTACCATAATAATGCCCGCCTGTACAACCCTGAACAGCCACCTTTACACTACGCCATAGAGTTCAAGCTCGATAATCTCGCATTGCTTCTTCTTAATACAAAGCACGACTTGGATATTGGCAAGAGGGATCGAACAGCGCTCTCTGTGGCGGCAAGATGGGGCTCTTTAGAGGTAGTGAAAGAATTACTGAATCGTGGAGTGTCACTTGGTCCGGATGAAGATGATGAACTCAGCCGGGGCCTTACACCTTTGCATAATGCCGCCGAAGGTGGACATGCTGAAGTTATCAAGCTCCTGCTTGATCATGGTGCATCAATACATGCTCGCAGTGATACACTGACCACCCCGTTTTATCGTGCCGCCCGTTCAGGATCGGTGCAATCACTCCAGCTGCTATATCATGCCGGTATGATAACTTTGGATCCTGTCATATGAATTTAAATAGCTTTGGATTTGGATGCTGGCGCCTACTAACTTCAATCTCTAGGTAGCGATATTAATGCTCGGACATGGGATAATTTTTATCCTCTGATTGAAGCTTTAGAACATGGCCATGTTGAAGCTGCCGAACAGCTGCTTGAATGGGGCGCTGACGCCCAAATCATTCTACACGATTCCAACAACGTTAATGCTCTTAAAATGATAGCGATGCAAGCTTTTGAAGATGTTACAGAGGAGGAGATCTTGAAGCAGATTCAAACTCGGCGAGAGAAAGGACCGGGGGCTTTTCAGGGTTTTCTCAAATATTTAAAGCCGTTTAGCAACTGGTGATGATCCACCATTTTTTGGAAGGTTGCGTACTTATAGATTTGGATTACATTTGTGATAATGTATGAGAGTGTTACTATTACCAACTATGCTCCTGGAGGACTGTTGGGTCTGGGTCTAGTTTCTGGTCACGTATAAATGTAGATAACTACACAATATCAGATTGTCTCATATCTCAGGGGAGTGCTTGTATTCCGCAGTTGATATCAGAGAGTTAAATTTCTTTATTATTTACCTTTTGTTTGAACAGTTAAAGCGAGATAAAAACTCTCAGAGAGCTCTGAATTATTTTCTAAGGTATACAATATTGTGTCTGGCCCCTCATAGAATACAACATTGACCAAGGGGAGCGTAAAGGTTGGTGTCGCGGGGAATTTGGCTGGGTATTTAACTTTTTAATTCATACTTTAGAACATAACCACTGGGGTCAAAAAGGTGTTTTGAATGGTTGGAAGGGAGTTCAGGGATTCTCCAATGAGTCAGGAGAGAGGAGCTCCAAGAGCTTGAAAGCACCAAAACCGCGGAGAAGAAGTGGACGATAAACCGATTAAATAAGTGCAAACAGGCGAAAGGCATCTTTATTCCAAGAATAAGAAGCCAATACAGCTTCCTCTGAAGTCTCGAGCTGGAAAGAGTAAGTGGTGCGAGGTTACATATAGTCTTCTAAACCCCACATAGGAGCAGCAACCAAAGCTATGCACTGACGCTCCATCATGAGGTGTCAAGGGGCACAGAATGAGGCTCATTAGTTATTTAGTGGAGGCTTAACGTTAATTCCTGCGTGGCACAACATAAGATGTTATTGGCAAGGTTTACTGCAATACGCAGCCACACAATGCTGGCCATTGGTCATCTCGCTTCTGCTGTGTCACCCACAGGGGACTGTAGGATTTAAGGGAGAGGTCGGAGTTAATCCGGATCCATTGGCGGTACCTCAGAATTATGATACCTTAAATAGCGATTTAACCTTGGTACGAATCATTTGGTAGTAGATACTTCTGTTGTGCTATGCTAACTTCGCATTCATAACCTTATATGGTAATGAGGCAGGAAGGAACGCCAAGGCGAATGGAGGAAGATGGAACAAATGGTTACATTGAAAAGATTTCTAGAAGATATCTGGTTGAAGTTGTATTGAGCATTACGGCGAGGGAGAAAAGAGATATATAAAGAGCAGTCCGGGTGTATGGAAGAACTAATCAAGCACCTCAGCATCTCAACCCAATTCAAATCCATTACAACAACAAGAAATACAAAATCTCTCCTCAACCCAATCTCCAAAACTCAACATGAAGCGCGAACACATCACCCTCCCAACCCTGCAAGTCGCAGCCGCGGCCTTCTTCTTCACCACCGCACAAGCGAAAGTAAAGTGCGTGGACGAAACTTCCACCATCGTCGCCGCCAGCAACTGCGATGGTACCCACCCTGCCAACAGCTTCTTCCTCGTCCCCGAGCGTGATTCCGACGTCAAGATAGACGCTGCGGACCCAGTCGCACGCAAAGCTGCTGGATTCCCCGAGACCGGCATTGTTTCTGGAGGCTTTGGACGAAGACAGACCGGTGATCATAGGGGGGGCTTCGCCATGCTGAGTTCCGGCAGCTAAGAAAATAGCGGTGGCTAGGTATCTTTTGCGTTTGAATTTGGTCTGTTTTGACATGGCGTTCTTCTGGGTTCTGGGGAGCATGGCGTATTATGGAGAAAGCATTGGGAATGGCAGAGGCTAGAGTTTAAGGAAAACGCTCGTTTATAGCACAAAATCGTACCATTGGGCAATGTGTTCGTCTTTTATTTTCTTCTCTTATAGATTTTCAAAGGTCACAGTGATTAAAGTGATGCCCTTGAAACCATTGCACCCGATCTTACTCTTTTGAACCCTCTTACTATGCTTTGGGGCATCTATATCGCGACAGCGGTTTTGGCTGAAAATGTTAGGATGTTTGGATGCTAGGGACCAGTAAGGGAAGTACAGCAATGTCACCAAAAACTACATCTACTATTTATAGAGAGCGTTTGGGTAAGATAATTGATAGTATCTCAGAACACAAAGTTTTCCCCAAGTTGTCCTGTGTTTACGCCATGTGAATTGGTTTCCGAACCTTTACTGTCCTCTGCTCCCATCTCTTCCAATCTTCAAAACCCGTCGAAGTTCCTCAAAATGTAGCTCCGCGTCACTACCTAACACCATACCCTGCTTAGTCGCCCAATACAAAGCTTTCATCATTGTTATCGGTCTCGGGCAATTCCTCTTCATCCCAGCTGTCGAAAATTGCCCCATACTGGACAAATTAACATCATCACCACTCTCATATTCCAGCATGGATATGCTACCAACTTTGTTGCTTATCTCCTCCAATGTGGTCCCCGTTCCATCCTTGTTCTCAGAGGTAGGTATTGATTTCAAGCCACCCTCATCGCCCTCTTCCTCTAAATTGGCATGGAGTCCCTCATCATAGCGTTCACAACTACCATGAAACCGAAACCATCAGAGTTCTCTTCCTTAAAGGTGTCTTCGGCATCTTCTTGGGCTGGTTGTTGAGTGGCTCGTGCAAGTCTACGCATGCTTATACTTGGCTTGGAAGGAGGTTGACTGTGCATATTCGGGAAGTTGCCAATCAACATGGAATCGTCATCTCCGGTATAGTCTTTTGCATCGCAGGTAAACAGAGGAGGAAGATCTGGTTTTGAACGTAACGAACTTTGATCGTGGGAGTACCACTGGGACTTTTGGTTTGTGGTAATTAAGGGACTGCTAGAATCCATTGTGCAATCCAGTGAGAATGAGACAATGCTGGAGAATTCTTCGCTCATATTATAAATTAGAGAATAAGGAAAGAGTGGTTTTGGCGTTGGTGTTCATGGTGGTCGTTCCGGTATTATGGAAGTTGTAGTATATTATATATAGCCATGCCTAAGAGTACTGAACATTAGTTTATTCACTATGAGGCACTGGCACAACTCATGTAGTCCTCATACTAGTGAATAATCATATTCATACCTTCCTTATGGCTTCAGTTAGCCCGATGACGCTTGCCAACTGGAATGCTGCCTTTAAACTTTAGTAGGCTACATCAACAGAGAGCATTTTACAAGTGCACAAGTTACTTGAATGTTTCCTGTCGGGTTTCCAGCTACTTGTAAAAGCTTCTATGACGCATCACTGAGTAATTGTAGTTGAATTATAAACAAAGAGTGACTCCGTTGTAAGTCCTGACAAAGTGAACCGCCATAAATAAATACATGACCCAATCCTAGATGTTTAAATGCCTTCACACCATTTTCCCATATGAAGTTATACTTTTACGGTACGGGAGGGTTATATAGTGCAAGGGTGGGGATGAAACTTGCCTTGTATGATTACACAAAGTCAGAATCTCACTCAACAATATAAATTCAGCGGAAAAGCGAAAAGATGCTTTTTTTGCTTTTCAAACAACATTTTTACTTAGTCAGTGTTGCTACTATTCCCAATGATCTTATACAGTATATATAACCTGTCCTCCATTCCCCCAAACCCAATGCTCACTTAGCTATCAACTCCCAGTCAAAATTCCCAAGTCTTATTCCCACGTCTCGTGGAAGACTAGAGAAATGAAAATTATATAGCCAAACCATTCGACTAAAGCTTGGAACGAACAGAGACCAGTTCCATATTCCCGTCCTCAAATGTATCAGCAGCCACAAGATTTATCCCATCATGGCCTTCACCAGCAACTGCCTTGCCTTGCTCATAAGTGATACGTTTCCAGCCCGAAGATTCGGAAGGGTTTTTGATCCACTCCATTGTTGGAAAGTAGTGGTCGTTCTTCTTCATTGTGATGACCCAAGGGACGTTATCGAAGGTCATAGCCTTGAGACGGAAATCTAATTTCTATTAGTGACGTATTAAAAACAAGAGGTGACTGATAGCTTACAGGTGTTGTCGGGGATATGAACAACGGCTTTGAGAAATGATTCTAAATCAGGAGTTGATTGACCATTAACGTGGGTGATGAAGTTTGTTGGTGCAAGACCATATTGGTAGGCAGGCGATCCGCGGGTTCGTGCTGAGACGTAGACCTCACTGTGGAGCTTGCTGATCTGCTGTCTAACGGCATGATGTGGTCGGTGAAGAATAGCTCCACAAAATGAGATTGCTCTGTCGGTTTCTAGGTCATCTGCGGATACAGTTGGAAGCTTGATATTCATTTCCACACAATCTCTAACGATGACTGCATCTAAGACTTCGTGGTCATACATGACATCTAGCTCGGAGACTCGAGTGATAATCTTCCCGTTAAGGGAGAGAATAACATCACCTTCCAGAAGAGCTCCAGCATTGGCATCCCCACGCTCAAATGTTCGCTTTCGAATCATGAATAGCTGATGACGGGAGGAGTTGTCTTCGGCAACCTTCTTAATCCACTCTTCAGATACACCCATAATACGAGCTTGACTCATTTGAATGGCATTAAATTCAACACTCAACATACGTAGCTTTGGTTTCTCGCCCCGTTGAATTTGCTTGATAACTGGTAGAAGAGTTGGTGTGGCTAGACCAAGATGGTAGTCGGTATCCTTCGATGTAACGGGTGACCGTTCACCAAGATACGTTAGCCATAATGCTTGAACTGTACCATCTTCGCCAACAAGAACACCACTTCCGCATTGGCCACTCAAGCTAGTATCTACTGTGATGGCATCAACGTTTACGGCTCTGTATCGTGGCGCACCTGAGTTTGCTGGAATGGCAACAGCAGTAATGTCCGTGATGGTAGTCTGTGCAATGACTATGCGCATATTCTGGTTGAAGCCAACGAAATACGTTGATGCTCCTTGTGTTACATGCTTCGTGCTTAGTCGTGCACTTTGAACAGGTGCATCAACTAATGAGGGATCGTATTTGATGATGGCGTAGTTCTGAAGAGGGTGCATAAATACAACTTTTCCTTCCACGATAATAGAGTCAGCGATAGTAATCGATATGTCGCAAAGATCGTAGGGAACAATGGCTCTTGAGATTACGACGAGCCCCTTTTCAGCATCGATCACAACTCCCATGCCCCATTTTCGGTTTCTAGGAAATCCATCCAACTTTACTGGCATGTGGCACAGAACACGAACGAAACTTCGCACAACATCGGCGGCAGCTGGATGTTGGGCATTTTCTAACTGAATGAAGCTTGCTGAGCGAGGAACAGGGGCAATTTGGGGAATGGCGTCAGCAAGATCTGTAAAGTCCCATAAGCCAGTATCATCATTTCTGACAGCAAGGCGCATCTTGCTTGACCAATGACGATCGATATGAAGGATACTAGTGTTGAGAGTATGTAGATCTCTGAGATGCTTGTATGTGACGACCACTCTTGATCGATCTGGGATTTTCTTCATCACTTCAATAAATGCATCGAGGTCTGGAGTTTTCTGATGGTCGACCGTTTGAATGATCCATCCATTATCTGTGCTCTCGAATCTAAATGATCCAGTTGCCTCACAGACGAAAACACCCTTGCAAGCAACGGCATATAAGCGTGCCTGCTGGTATGACAGGTTATGGAAGCTTGCTCCAGCAACAGAAACAAATCTATCAGGGGTAATCTTGTGAAGATCACCAACCTCAACGTCGACTTCAAAATCCTCGCCACCTCGTTGAAGTAGCAATTTGACTTTGCCGTCAACACTGGAATCAAGAATATCATCTAGTCGGATGAATTGTGTCAGTAGCTCACCGTTGACTTTTACTAGCACGTCTCCTTCCTCAATCTTGTTATCAGAGGGTCCCTCTGGTAACACGATCTCCGCTACGAGCATTCCTGTTTCTTTTGGGAAATTCTTTCGTACAGCGCTCTCCCACTCTGGGGTCAAACCAAGCCGACGGCACTCATCAAAAGGTTTAATCATCCATTGGCATTGTATCGTACCTCTGGTAATTGGCTTTCCCTCTTGTATACATCGTAGAGCCCGAAGCGGTCGATCAAGCGGTAGAAAATAATCCGTTGCTGCTCCATCACTTCTACCTCCAGCTTGTAAAGCAACAGCGTATCCATCAATATTGACAACAGGACTGCCAGAACTTCCACCACTGGCTGCTGCTGCAGCTTGGATATAGTTCGTGTTAAAATCGCAGTATCCATCTCCGTACTCGGGTGCATTTCTATCCAATCTACTGATAACTCCTGAGAGAATACTCAGCTTCTCTCCCGCATCGTTTCCAACAACTCTGATTTCCGATCCGACTTTCGCAAGATCTGGTCGTAGAGGTAGGGACGCAACAGGCATATATTTGATGGCCTTGGGATCGAATCGAAGGATGCCAAAGTCATGGACAGGATCTCGGTATACGGGATATGCATCGACTTCCTCATGGTTGTCAAAAATGCAGTATCCCCAGAAAGGCCCAGAGCCTACCACATGTCGGTTGGTCATAATATATCTAACACCATATTAGAATGTTATGAGTTATGAGTTGGTTGTCCTAGCTAGAGACTTACCCTCTCTCCGCATCTACCACAAAGCCTGTAGCTTCACTGGTAAGCGCTGCATCTGTATCAAAAGAGCAAGTCTGGCAGAAGCGTATAGAAACGACATTCTTAACCACCTTCTCGATAGCAGCTTGCCACTCCGCCGTGTCCGCAATGCTCGCCATAATTCTAGGCTCCTCTACATCCATCTCGTCTCCCTCTAATAAATCGTTTATCAATGTTCCAATTTCCGGTGTATTCTGGCCGGCTGATTCTTTCCCGTTGAGGGCTTTCTGCTGTTTCTGGGGTCTCTCTGCTGTGGTTCCTGGATGTTGCTTTCGCTTTGAACGAGTTGCTCCATTTGCGCCGTTCATAATGGTGGTCCTAAAGTGACTGATAGCCGATGAAGGTGATGCAGTGAATGTGGGAGTCGTATATAAACGGGATCTGAGGTAGGCAAAAGATGCAGTTGTAGGTGCCTGGAATGTAGATAGGTTTTGTTTGGACGTCACAAGGCTGGCTATTGATGCTCTCAGTCGGGCAGAGAACGCTGTAGGCATAAATGCCGGCTCAATTGATTTAGGGAATTCAAATGAGTGTGGGAGGATTGCGCAGATAAGCAGCTGGATCGGATACCGCTGGCAAAGTGCGACGTCGGGAGGGAAGATAGGGAGGAAGAGAACGTAAGAGTGAGATCACATACAGTGAGAGTTCACAAGTTGCACAATAAGTATGAGAGCCCTGCACTTTTCATAGGCGTGCTAACGCAGCCAAGAGCCAAGGCGATAGTGGATCATTTTTGTTTACTATGGAGTACTTGTAAGGTTATTGCTAAGCGAAGGACTACAGACCACAGTCTACTGTCCATCCCATGTAACCGCTCCTTGGGTTTCAATGAAGATATCCTCCGCAAAATCACCATTACTAGAATAATGGTCTCACATAAGTGACCAATCCTCCCGTGCTAAGAAAAAAGTGAACCCCCATAAACTAAGCCGATGTCGTGCTGGATCGGTATATAGACCAGAACAGGCAAGTACAATTGGTAGCTAATGACCAACCGATCTATTCTGCAATGCATAATAAATACCACCAGACTTAACGAATGAAAGAAAGAATCCAAGTTACTCGGAAGAGACTTGGTTGGTCTTGCAATCCCTCGATGATTGAAAAGATCCCCAGTCTCAGGTCACTAGGTAGAAGTCCAAAGCGAATATGGACTGAAACTATCATTAGCAATTCTTCCTTGAAACTTGTTTGAAGTTTTTTCTCATTTGAATGTGTCAAAAGAAATTGATAGAACGGGAAATAAATATACCTTCACCAATCAGACCATTATTCATGCCTCCAAGTTTGGGGATGTGATGGGTCCATCCTCATCAGAAGCCTCAGGTATCAACTCAAGCTCGACACTCTCAGCAACACCCTCACCGTTTTCCTGTTTGGATGTTAGCATGTTTTTAAGCCTCGGATTATGTAGTTCAAGTGTGTCCCAACACTATGAAAAAGTCCAAATTGACTCGTACCTCAGCTTTCATCTTCTTAGCACTCTTCTTAGAAACGGCAGCAGGCTTCTTTGGAGCGGCCTTCTTCTTTTCCTTTACCTCACCCTCACCCTCAGAAACAGGAGTTGCTGCCTTTTTCTTTCCACGACCCTTGGCAGGGGCCTTCTCCTTCTCGCCCTCACCTTCAGAAGCGGAACCGGCGGTCTTTTTCTTAGCAGCAGCCTTCTTTACTGGAGCCTTCTTCTCGACCTCAACACCATCCTCACCCTCGGTAACAACTTCAATCTCCTCGGGCTCCTGGCTATCCTTGGAAGTGGCACCCTTCTTCGCAGCAACACCCTTCTTGGCTGGTGCTTTCTTCTTCTTAGCTGGCTCCTCGGCGTCGTTATCTTCTCCCTCTCCCTCAGACTTAAGCTTGCGCTTTCCTCCCTTAGCAGTGGCGGGCTTAGAGGCAGCATCATCAGAACCACCATTCTCACCGCCGGGAAGAGCAATCAAGTCCTTCTTCATTGCCTGCCATTGGTGAGACAAAGCCTTTGTGGTACGGCCTGGAAGGTCGATTTGTCCAAGCTTGGGGCCTTTAGTACCGTTCTCAGTGAGTTGCTTGATGATAGCTAAGGTGAAGTTGTACTGCGTGACTTGTTAGTATCTTAGATGTCGAATGTTAGATCGCGGAAGACTCACTTTCTCTTCCGCGCCCCATCCACCCTTCTTTGTCTCCGTCTTGCCCTCAGCTGCTCCTTGGTCCGCCATTTTGCAGAAGGGATGTTTGTTTTTAGGTGACTAAGTGAGTATTGTTTGGTATGTAAGATCTAAAACTCTAGTTAGTTTCTCTTCCTCAAATGATTCGATGGGGAGAGTTTCGGAGGTGTCTGGAAACGAGATTGATATGTCTGTCAGAGGAGCTTGCAAAACTTGACTAGGCAAGTATGAGAAGTGAGGGCATGAGGTAGAATGAAATCAAGTAGGGCGACGCGAAGAACGAATGGCTGTGAGATCTGGTGTTTGAGATATTTTCGTATGTTGAAAATTGGGAGAGTGTACGGCCAAGAATCCAAATTCTCTTCACAAAGTCCTCAAGAGGGCCGTTCACAAAGGCTTCAAAAGGACAATAACCCTGAGAATAACCACAGATGCCACGGGAAGATGAGATAGGACGTACCTTTCGTATTGTTCAGTGTTGCAATAAAAAAGCAAGTCTGCAGTTCTTGGTTGTTATGATGAAGAAAAAGTAGCGGAGCCAAAGAAGTTGAGAGGTGTCTGCGTTTAAGTATTCCCAGAGAAACACTAGCGCGTTTGCGAGACAGACTGTGGGAGGTTTGGACTGAAGACGAGATGTCGTGGGACGGGAAATATTCACCTGGAAAAGGACTGCATTAAAGCTTAGTTATTAATCTACGGGTTGGAATTAATTCAATTTGGGATTTTTCTTTTCTTTTTCTTTTCTGGTTACTTCCTGATTTGCTTCTCAGTTTGCGCCCCATTGTTGCCATCTAGCAATTTCAAGTTTGGATACTTCACGTTTATTGTTATTGTTCACTAGGGCTGGAGTGCTTAACGATCACGATCTTTGGTGTTTTGAAGACCAGAAACTCCAACTTCGGTGCCTAGCAGCTTCAAATGGAATATGATACCCACCTTTTGCACTTCCCGCCTACTTGAGAAGTGGCCAACTTAATCGCAACATTTATTCTTCAACCTGCTTTTTTTTTCTCTCAAAATCTCAAGCCAGTGGGACAATGCTCCTCCTTCCCCTCCACTCTTGAGCCAGGCACCAAGCAAATGCAGTAGTTCCAGACTTACCATCCCTTGGTCACCGCAAGTGAATCATAAAACCTGAGTTTTCCTTCCTATCTGAAAGCTCTCTGTTTCAAGGTACTGTAAATTCAACAAATCCTAAATATTGCCATGTCTCAGGTGGAGTACAAAGATTTTTGGTACTGCCTGTCCCGCACTACAACCAGATAGCTAACATGATGAGCCAGCCACGGTGATGTTGCTTTGGCTTGCTTGAAAATAGGCTGACGCAGTGGTGTTTGCTTTGTATGGTATCAGGAGAAACTGATGATGCTGAGCTTCTACACTTGTCTGGTTATAGATCACTCAGACCCAGATTGTGGGGTAAGTGGCACGTAAACTTTAGCTGTGAATCCCATAAGATATGATTCAACTTCATGCACTGAACCCCTTCTAACCCTTCTCAGTCACAGTCACATAGCAATTCTAGAATGCAGGTTATTTATGGAACAAATACAAAATGTAAAGAACGTTATTTTACGGTTCGTAGGTATTATACAATTTCAGTTCAATGAAAAAACGAGTAAAGACGCCAGCCATATTCCTTTCTTCCCGCTAACAAAAGAAAAGAAAAATCCTCCAATATCCTCCCGCTTATACCCGTTTAACAATTCGTAAGTTGGAAAGGGTTTCTCTACTCAATACATTTCTCCACGTGTGAGGCAGGTGGAATGTAGAGCGTTTGAGTTGTTGATTTAGATGTCGACTGGTAGAATGCGAATCTCGTCGAAGTTAGGGTCGGTGGCTTTGCGGCCTAATTGCATAATCTTATCGCTACCGAGGATCATAAACGCTTCAACAGCGAGGACAGAGAAGAAGAACATGGCAAGTGCGACTTGGATGAAGAAGGACTTAATATAGGTCTTGATCAAAAGCATGCGGGAGCTTGGCTGGAAGGTCTTCCATGCCTGGACCAGTCCGATGACACCATCATGCTCAGATGCCTTTCCATTAAAAGTGCGGTCAAAAGGAATGATTGTCTCTTGGTCCGCAGCAAGAAGAGATGCTTGAACACGAGTGATGGCGACCTGGGCTGGGAGGGAAACCAACAAAGCCATGGCAATAATTGTGAGCAAAACCCCGAAAGACTTCAAGGCCACCATGTCACGTTCATGTTTTGACATCTTCTTGGCATCCTCTGGGCCAATATTCTCGATGTCCATCAATACTAAAAGCCCGATGGGAAGAAGGATTGCAGTTTGCTGGGCAAAAGAGCAGATGGCAGTTGGGCCAGCAATTTTCTTCCATGCCTTGAAGGAAGGAACGCGTCGGTACCACGCCTTCTCGCTTGGGAATGATATGACGACATGGGTCCAGGTCATCGATAGATTCGCCAGAATGACAGCAGTAATGATTTCAGATGTACCCATTGGCATAAAATGGAGGATATAAGCGAGCCATTGGCTGATCCAAAGTGTTGCCACACCAGTTACGGCGAAGACCCAGAAACCACGGAATCGAGCACGGAAGCCACCAACGGAATGGAGGTGCTTGATGGTGCTGCGGAATGATGACGTGATTGGTGCTTGCTTGACAAGGAGGAGTTCAGGCTCAACCTTTGAATCGAGAGTGGCATCTGGGTCATCACTCTTCTGGAGGGGCTCGTAAAGGACGGCATCTCTAGATTCAACCATGACCAGAGCTGGAATCAATCTGGAGAACGTGTATTCGGTAGCAATTGATGCAATAAGCCAGGCCAGTACAGTTACGGATATCAGGACAACACCCCTAATTTGACGTTAGCATCTGTATACTTCGATTAATCCCAATACGTACCAAATTGGCATCTTAAAGTCCTCCATAGTCGCGATCTTCTGGGAAATGTGCTCGCGGGCCTCCATGCCCCGGCGGACAACGTGGTGCATGACTGAGCTCATGATGGGCGGTTGGTTGGTTGTTTGTTTATTAGGTTGACGATGTCGAGATACAAGTATCAAGATGGTGGAGAGAAGGAGAAGAGGAGGAGGAGGTGGATGCCATGTCGTTGTATAAGGAGGGGCGTCATCAGCCTCCAGGCAACACTACTGCGCCCGAGTGCGCCTCATCCTTCGGTATCGGCCAATCACAGTCTGCCGAGTCACAGACTTTAGTGGAACAAGATGACCCTTCCCACGTCTCCACTTCTACACCATAATGAGTACTCCTAGTCCGTCTTCCGTGCTTTCAAAAGAATGAAATGAAAAGAACCAAACTCTCTAGAGTTCGTAGTATATATTTATGCCATCTGGCAGTAACTTCTTGCAATGTTTATTTGGTGGTATGGCAAGATTTGGACATGCGGCACAGTAGTTCTATATCTGAAGTGGCGAATGTTATACGCGGAGCGAGATCAGCTCACGGCGTGATTGCAGGACCTATCCTGCATAATTCACGTCATATTGCCATGTTGAACATGAAGCTAGGCGCCATGGTCAACAAAACAGTCTGAGGCTTCGATTTTAGGAAGTCAACAATTGGTGTCGCCACATCAATCAAGCTCATTGGTTTCCTTTTTCCTTGCTAGATATAATACGCAGAGAATTGGAAAAGCCTTACCATTATTTCCCTACCACAGAGCCTAAGTAACACTCAGGGAAGATCATTCTGATTTCAAGACCTTGTATCTTTCGAGATTGGACCTAGAACTGTACCCGAAACCTCTAAATTCTTGAACCTCATCGCATCTTCAAAGTGTCAAGCACAGTATGGGTGAACTTTCTTATCATTCCACAGAAGTCACCATTTGTCTCAAGTATACGATGGCACCTTCACATTGGTATTTTGAGACGGATATACACATGAAATTTCAAACACTGATTACCGAAAGCCAAGATGAAGCCATACTGTTCTTGGGGTCACATCATGCTATTCCAAAGCAAGTTATTTGTCCTGAGTTCATGCCTTATATGCTATACTTGATTTAGACCCAGCACATCATTGTCTTTCCTTCGTGTTTCATACTCGCGATGCTATTCACGCATCTACTTAGTTAAAAGGTGTATTTGTATAGTCACAGTGTCAGCTTCAAACCATTCATAGTCTATGAATACGACACTATAAGTAGAGCTCTATCTTCTCGTTCTCCCCAACATATCAGAAGATCAGATTGTTGAATTTAAAAGCACAGATTAGGAAATATGCTGCCCTAGAAGCAAATATTTCTAGCAACCCCCACAACATTAGGAGATCGGGATTTGCCGTCGCATCTTAAACTAGACAACTATGATCGTCGGGCCAAAGAAGAACGCTAGGAAAGGGCTGCTAAACAAGAAGCGGAAATAAACAAATTTGTGGTAGAAAAAGTGCGCATTTTACAGCTTGATGAAGCAAAGGAACAAAGGTGAGAAAGGAGGAGAGAGGAGCGTAAAAGTCAAGTTGAGCGTGCCAAGAATCTACCAACATTAGTGAAGCTCAATCAAGAAGAATAGGAGAAACCGTGGCCGCGCCATAGAATTTCTTGCAGAGCGTAGCCAATAACACCAGAAATAGAGATGCCGAAAGAATGAGCCTGCGCAACAGAGGCGGAAACAGAAGCCCCCACACCAACTTGCTATATCGGGACGCAAATCAGAGAACATACGTTTCCAAAATAGAGACATGATGCTGCGACCTGTTCCTGGAATACTTCCAAGTCCTTTCCTGTGATCAACCACTAGTTCCGGTGCTTATCCTACGACACGAGAAGAATAGGCCTAAGGAACAACTATTTGGCTACTACACATAAGCAAGCAACTCAAATTTTCGACAATAAGCGTATAGCACCCAGGCAAGCGTCTGAACAAGGTGCTTGGGCATATCAACATATCGTGAAATGGGGGTGCTGCGTAGCAGGTTTGGACTGGATGCTTGTTAGAGATGGATACATGCGGGCTGGAGGCAATCATCTAATCACTCATCAGATCTTAGCTGAGGAAAGAGGTGGATACTATGAGTAAGAGCTATCCAATCTGAAAACAATGAGCGTGGAGAATGACATTCCTCCTACACCTCCTGATGGTTGGCCTACCATGATACACAATGGTAGACGTGGTATGGACCAAAGTATCTAGCACCAGAGGATGGAGCGAAATTGAAAGAACAACTCAATAAAAGGTTCACATCTAGATTGAAGAGGAGTGAGCGTTGATCTTTAGATCATGTAGACCACAGCCATCATCCAGCGAAAGGAGATCAAAGGCGTGGATGTGAATATCAGGGTTAGCCCACCCACCCAGTATGTTAATATAAATCCCTAGATTATTAATAGACCCACTTCTTCAAGAATCATAAGTGCCTCAATGGAGCAAACCTTAGCAAATGATTGCACTTACAGAGTGGCTATCAGCTGCAAAAGGTCATATGTAGGTCATCAAAGAGGGAGGAGGGCAAGTGGCTGAGTTCTACTTGAGCCATCCAATTATGCCACAAGAGGCAACGGTTGTCGGTGATTGCACAATTTTTCGGAACAACGACGATATGACATACAATACATGCTTCCCCAATTTACTCATTGCTCTCTTTTTATTCCAGTGCTTCGTAACTTCAAGTGTATGTCTTGATTACTATAGAAAATCTTACTGCGCAAATTCACTCCCAAAAAACATTAATTGCATATAAGTTGCATCGTCTTCTTACATTCATAAATGCTATAGTACAGTGAGATGCCCAACATGAAATCTTGACTCCATTTTCCCGACCGCAACTTCATTCGGTTAGAACGGCTAATGATGCAAGAGCGGGAGGTCCCGAGTAGTCTAGCTAATCAAAGCTCAAGCCGTGGTGCATAAAAACTTTTGTCGCATGTCTGCACTTGTGACAAAATATGTTTCAAAGGACAGTTATGGGGATTAGGGCTGTTTTGGCATGGGGAAACATGTCGGAATAGGGAAACTGGATTGGATTCAGCCTTATGGGAGACTTAAGCGAGTGGGGAATGGTTAGATGGTGTTTGAAAATGGACAAATTAACCAGCTTCAAATTGTTTTCGCAAACTTTATCTATCTCGTTGCTAATATAAGCTTATTTAAGTCGTTTATATAATTGAAATTGGCTGGAAATGCAACTGCCCTTGCCTAGAGGATGAGATTGACTCCAGCTTTATTTGAGAGTTTAGAAAATGATACGCTGGAGTTCGAAGCTTATAGAAATGGCTCTAACTATTGAGATTGAGACCTTGCAACTTTATTAACTTTTACAGTGATATTTCTGGATAGTTTAGAGTCATGCGTTTGATATTCTGGAAATATCAACGACGCACTTGCCGCCTTGAGGTGGAAAAACTAAATAACACCATCTCACATACTCATTTCCTTGCTGTCTTTTGTGTGCTCTTTGGTCGTACACTTATACTTTATCACGCCTTTAATTCGCTTGTAGTTGTTTTGTACCACAGTTTTAGAAAAAGAGTTTACAATGTTAAACTTACAACAATAACTTAGAGCTACAAAGCAACAAAAAGTATTTCGATTAAGAAAGCTAAGCGGGCGTTTTCTTTTTAACATTAGTCATCTAAACGGTTGACACCTTCTCAGTCAAAGAAATATCACATAAATGTGAAAGAGTGTTCTTGACGTCAGAATCTTTCAAGGTCTCGGGATATCTCTCGGATTATTTGTTTGTTTTCAAGTGCCGGGTGTTTTCTTAACGATTGGTGCGGTTAAAATTTGTGGGTCAATAGGGGGGTAAAGCTCTCCCCAGTCCAGTATTGAACAAGATTGTACCGGTATTCCCATAGCCGGTGCGGATTAATTTCTCATCTTTGGGGAAGGTGTGACCCCGCCGAGGTACGGGGAGTCAGGAGCTCTCGAATGGCTTATGGAATGGGATACCGGTGGTGGGACCTGCATGAGAGCTTAATGTATTAGTACTGCGTCCCCGCCTGCAGGACAGAGCTCTACGAATTCACGAATCTCCAACTCGTCTTCCATCATCATGCTTGCAATAAGATCTTTTGCCTTCCTGGCACCATTACTATCACTCTGCCACTCTCTACCAGTTCGCGAGGATGCATGGCCATATGGTCCCCTCACCACCGAGGGCCGCTGGATCAAGAACTCCTTGGGCGAAACCGTTACCATGGTAGGAGTCAATTGGCCAGGAGCAGCAGATACCATGACACCCGAAGGTCTTCAATATCTCTCAATTGCAGACATCGTCACCAAAGTCAAAAGTCTGGGTATGAATGTCGTACGTTTGACATATGCTACCCAGATGATTGATGAGTATTTTGAGAATGGAGAAGTAGATATCCCTGTCTTAACTTCAATGACGAATGTGTTTGGAGTAGAGAATGGAACGAAGATTTTCGGACAGATTTTGGAAAAGAATCCTGAGTTCACTAATGCGACGACAAGGCTGGAGGTTAGTTCTTATTCCCACGCGAATTGGTGGTGGACTAACTAGTGATAGGTATATGATGCTATTGCTGCGGAATGCCTTAAACAAGAAATATATGTTCACCTTGATAACCATATGTCTCAAGCATATTGGTGTTGCAGTACTGATGACGGTAACTCTTGGTTTGGAGACAAATATTTTGATGTTGAGAAATGGAAACGAGGTCTTAACTTTTTTGCTGCCAGGGTAAACTTTTATCGTCATTTCGAAACTATAATATGGTAGCTGACAGAACGCAGGGTGCTAATTGGGGAAGTATGATGAGTATTTCTCTCCGAAATGAGCTTCGGTCTCCAGATAGTAACCCCGATATCCTGAAGACCTACAATTGGGAAACTTGGGTAAGTCCAATGATCCTCAATATGCACTCCTCTTATACGATCACGGTGAATTTTGCTTGCGTGGATTCAAAAGGGACCTTTTTAAACTCTTAATCAACTCAGTCACTAATGAGCGAAGTACAAAAATATGGTTCCAGCAATGGATGGCATATACGCAGCCAACCCCTCCCTTCTGATCTTCATGTCCGGTCTCGGATTCGACACGACCATGGCTCCGATAACTACAGCTAGAGATCTCGGAGCTGGAACTGTTTTCCACAAATCCTCCTTCCCATACGCCTCAAACCTAGTGATCGAATTACATAACTACCAGACCACTAGCACCAACTGCGGTGCCATTAAAAGCGGCCTGTATAACGGAGGATTCAACGGAATGAATGAGACTGATCCAGCGGTCAAAAACGTGTTTCCGGTATTACTGACAGAATTCGGTCATTCGCAGACTGATGAAGCATATAAGAGTGTTTATAGTACTTGCTTGAAGGATTATCTAGAAGATGTTAAAGGGGGCTGGATGTATTGGGTCTTGGCGGGTAATTACTATGTCCGCGAGGGAGTCGTTGATTCAGATGAGCTTTGGGGTATGTTATTTCATCGTTTTTTAAATTTGCAGATGTTGGAGATGGACTGAAGTTTTGACTGACCTCTGTAGGACTTCTGAATAAAGATTGGAGTGCGTGGAGGAACCAGGACGGAATTGACAATGTAATCATTCCGATGGTAAAAGGAACGCTTGCTTTGTAATGGCATGGATTTATCTAATAGATCAGTAGCCATGTAAATCACATCCTGAATTTCATGCTGAATGACCTACTGCGCCTCTTGTAATTCTTATCCACTAGTTCATCACCATCACCAATACCTTCGTTGGCTTTGCACTTAGATTGATAAGTCTTAATCCGGTCTCACACATCAGCATTTTTACTGTGTTGAAAAACTCTCAGATGTTAGACATCGTATTTATCAGGATACTAGATAGTATAGGGAACTTGGTATCGAATTCTCGCAAATTCGTTGGTGTTAAAACAAAAGTGTTAGCAGTATGAGGTTTTATTGGCTACCCCAACCTTGCTACCAACAGACGAGACACCAACAGTTTACTTTGATCCCCCAAGCATCAGGTCACTCTTGCACTCTAAATATGAATTGCATATTTGGATTTCGATGCTTTTCTTCCTATTTAGTGGGTCTGGACTTACGAGTCTTTGTTGTTCCAGATTACTCTATCTATACCTCTGCTCAAGCATTACATGTATCGTCCCACAAACATAGAAGCTATCCAAAGGTTTGAAAGAGATTTTTGAACATTGAAGGGCATCCAATATTGCTGAGGGCGCAGGCGGCGAGTCTAACAATTTGGATGAGCAAATATATTCAGCGATTTATGCCATCGACGGTCACGTACTCTCCATGGATCCAACCAATCTTCTAGACTATGAAGAAGTCTCGCATCATCATCTATACCACGACTGGTTGCTCTCGGTATAGGCGGGGACTCCTTCACCGGTCTTCCACTTGATATTTTCAATAATACAATGGTGGTTCCCAGGAAATTCGTCCCTTCCGAACAATCGGTAAACGATGACAATTACAAAACTTTCTATCGAAGAGTCTCTGCCTATTGTTCATGATTGGCTATTCTATGCTTTGCATAAGCTAAGACTTTTGTGTATAATGGGTGATAAGGAAAAAGTGGCTATAGGACCTCTTGCAGAAGATGCAGATGTTGTTGATGGGGATTTAATTGAAGCCAGATGGGCCATTTGGATAGAAGGGCTCGTCGAGCTTTGGTCAGTGTGACAACATGAATGTCTCTCAAGAAGCAGCATCAATGATGGATCAGATTGATATGGAGAACTGTCGTCCACTGTAAATACAATTTCGCGTGAGTTGGTGGGACTTCATAGTTCTGTGAAGTGGTTGAGGTTATATCGTTAAATTACCCTGTATCCGTATTTATTCCAAGGCGTATCGCTCAATGAGATACCATGGATAATTGTATCGCGTTTTGTTGGCGGGCTACAGTCAATCGTAAGTTTGTCTGTCTTAGGAAATCCATCCCATGAAATATTTAACCCTGAACAGCCGAGAAACGAATTATCGTTTCCAACATGTGTAGAATGTAATGTGGTAAGTCCTAATATGTAGTCATAGTGTGTAGTTTCAGCTTTTGGTGAGTAAGGGGAAGTAGCCCAGTCAGTCTCATGACACCGTGAAGGTGCAAAGACGCATAATCAACGGCTATATGTCTTAATTCGCTGAATGACTGTAATGTGATCTAATTTGTCGGCCGCTTCAACGTGAATTAGTGGGTATTACAAAGAGTAGAAATACTTGCAAGCAATTTAAACTAGTCATAGTATACAACCTCGCTCAACACACTTTCTCCGCGGTCATGCATTAGTTCTTTATGCCTTTTGATGAATTTCCCCCCTAATGGTTTGATGTTTAGCTTTGTGCTTTAGACAATGAAGAGATTTCTGAATTCCTTCTATGGACGAGACACTAGATTATATTTATTTTAAAAATTAGATTCAGATCGCTGGTCCATACCAGCATACCTAATATGTCAGATAGAGTTAAAATATAGAGAGTTTAGCCACCGGTCTCCAAATATATGTTTTACTTCCGGATGGGAGCATCCGTGTTACTTTGGTGTTTGATTCTGTCAGAGGTTTGAGGAAATTAAGCCTGAGGGATTTTTATGTGTTCAAACTTTCGCACTGAATTAAAGACAGAAAGGCATAAAAAACATACGGAGGTGAATGCCAGAAACCCTCAGCTTCATTGTTCTGATATCTAAGTATATACTCCGTATATGTTTGTAGTAGCTGTTGCCGCTCCACTCCAACCCCTGCGTTAATCCGCCCCCCGCAATTCGGCTGCGCTAGCTAGCCTTACTCTCAAACGACGTGGACCACTCTCCGCTGAACTGGACTGGTAGCTGCTCCCGCCCCCGGATTTACCTACTCCCAGCCTGAGCAACTGTTGCTTGCCCAACGATATGCCAAACTATTATCCAGCAGTGACAATAACAAGACGGTGGCGTGGCAATAGGCCCAAGAGAAGAGCTCCGCCTGATCGGACCAGGGACGGCGAGGACGACCTTTTTGTTGTGGTAGAACCGATGGAGCCCCTCGCTCCTAACACGACTACCTTCATGCAAATTGAGGACCACTGGGATAATATCTTCCAGCGGGTAAGCATTACCTTTAACTCCAAGTAAAACATTCCCCAGCTGCCAACTGTTTGCTGAATCTGCAATGTTGTAGTTGTCTGCACACGACCAAATTTCCCTTTGTTGTGTCTCCAAGAAGGTCAGAGATGCGGCCGCGAAGCAATTATACCGCAAATTCCATATATTCTTCCCAGATGACGATGAAACCGATACAGAGAGCGAGTCAGATGAGCCTTATATGGATGCTTTAGCTGGAGGTCTTAACACATTTGCTACGAGTTCGTACAATTATGCGCAGTATATCCAGGAAATTGTATTGGAAACACAGTTGGGAGGATTGAAAGGAGAGCGCGCGTATCTGGATTATCACTACGATCTCAGCTGTGGGAAGTTTATGAATACTCTCCTACATCTGACATTGCTAAAGGCGGCGGCTCTACAAACATTTAGGTACGTCAAAGAGTTGAGGGTAGAGGCTGAGAAACCCGTATTTTGATTCTTCCACACCGCGGGACACATTTACGACTACCTCTACCTGGGTAACTGGAACTACCATATGCCCTTGGATTCTGGTTCTCTCTGATGTGTTGACTTTTGTTTGCGTAATTCGCACATCCTCGGGGTTTGCCGAACGGGCGGGTCGCCACAGTTACCCTAAGGCTGGAGGTAACGCAGATTATATTGGCTTCCTTCGCCAGTTGTTGTCAAACGTGGCGGCGGAAGTGGATTGGTGCTGTGGTTGTGACAGGCCTTGTGACACATTCATACCATTCCGAAGACCGATGAGTGTAGAAAACTCGAAAATATCAGATAAAGGAAAGCTGGTGTGGTCTTTATGAATGTGTCTGAGTATCTGGCCCAATTTATGGCATCTATATTTGCAGTAAATTTAGTTAATATAAGAGTGCTTGTGGTTTCTTTAGAAAAAGAGTTGCTGACCGTTACTTTAGATGGGATGTCCGGGTAGAGCTGAGTCCTGAAGTCTTCAAGACACTACATGAAACTAAGACCCTGAAACATCTTCACCTCCGAATGCACGATGGCCCATCGATGACAAGAACCGCAAGTGCTGCATCTTCGAGCGTATCCACTATTCCATCCTCGCCAGGACCGACAGCTATACCTGTACCATATATTTCAAGCACTTCAAACATGCCTCCCGGAATAATCATTGGGAGTGTGAACAAATGGCCTATTAAACACAGCAAGAACCCAAAGGAACGTCCAATACGCAACGTGCCGCCAACTATATCAGGATTTAAGAGTCTCAGCTCGTTGGCGATATTAGATTTGGATACAATTGAATATGTGGATGAAATGAAACAATGCCTGGACAACTCGTCCTTAGATTTGCGATGCTTGAAGCTATCCTTCTCCGACCAGCTGGCAGGGAGGGCACGAAAGCCTCCTCCGGAGCCTCAGCCAGATGAGGACTCAGACCTAGAGGATGAATTTGGACAGATACAATTAATACCTCCTCCTGGGCCTCCGCCGGGGATGCCACCCCAAGGAGCATCTGATCCCAATGCCCCAATTAGGGAAATGAAAGCACAAGAAGAGAAGACAAGACAAGATTCATTTCTAGCGAGACTTTTTGGCCGGGAAAGGGAGGAGGCGGAAGCTAAGAAAAGAACTGAGCAGCAGGAGAAGGAGACATCACAAAAAGTAGATGATGCAACAGAGTTATTTACGTGGCTTAGAAACCTAGTAAATAGTACTGGGCTTGGAGCGGCGAGACAGGAGACTTTGTTTCGGTCGATGGAAAAAGCTTTGGAATTTTATGGTAAGCATTCAAAGGAGCTCGACACAAAAGATATAGCAAAAGGTGGGGATAATCCTGTCACATCCACGTCAGTTGCGCCTGAAATAAATGTTACCGGTGCTACCGATGATACCGAGCCAAGCTTGTTCAAAGATAAGGACGACAAGAAGATCACAAAACCTGATCTTGACGTTGCGAATCCAGATGACATAAATATTGAGGAACCCGAGGAAGAGGTCTCAACAAGTGAAGTGCTAGGCTCAGATAACATCGAAGAAACTGTCTCTGAGAATGGAGAAGACTCGAAAAGGCAAATTGAAATTCTAGAAAAACACGAGGCTCTGGAAATATCGCAGCCAGCCGAGAAGTTAGATATGAAGCGGGGCGAATCATCCGGCACTCCAGAGACAAGCCTGCAGAATTCTACTCCCAAGGAAGAAGAGGTTAAGGATTATATTCGTGCTACGAGAGGACTCTGTCTTGAAACACTCGCCATATGTCTAATTCCGGTCCATGGAGTTGCGCTTACCAAGAGCATCGATCTGACTGTTTTAGCCGATCTCACGCTCCTTAGTGTTGGCCAGCAAGGCTATTTTTGGATATTACTGGCCGAAGAGAATATTAAATTCCCCCTGCCATTAAAGAACATACACACCGACGACGTCTCATGGTCATTTCTATCATTGGTCAACCAGCTACAACAAATTGATGAGTAAGTGAAGCTTGGGTGGTAAACCTATATGAGGAGGAACTGTTTTGAGTCTACCCATTGTTTTAGACAGCGAGACATTCAACTTTATCTAAGTTACGCAAGTTTCATACCATGGCTTTCTCATGCTGTTTTACGAACATGGAGATGCTTGAAGTTTTTCAAACCTCTCCTATAGTAAGAACCCAAGCTAACTCTGGGGTGTTACTTTAGGTTGCTATTGTTGCAACGTAGTACCAACAAGAAAGGCGTTTCAAGAATAGAGAATACTAATGGGCAAACAAACGTTAAGATCAAGGACATTCGAAGGCTAATTCTGAAGAAGCATGCTAGTACACTGAAAGTTCTGATGATCCGCAATAACAATCCAGGTACTTCATGGGATTTAGATATGGATACCATCATCCTTCTTTGTAGCCGAGCGAAGAAATTGGAAGAACTAGCCGTCAGCTTCGGCACTCGAGTCATGCACACTCTCCTTCAGTCTATGTCTAATCTGGCTTCGCTACGCGCCCTTCATATTATCAGATTTCACTGTCACGATAACAACATTACGCGCGAGCTGCGTAGATTTGCAGTCGAGAATGTTGCCAGTAAGTCCTCCTAAACATGATATCACGCGCTATGAAACGTTTCTACCCGTTCCCAAAAACCCTCTAACAGATAAACTGTCGTTAACTTTTTTTTCCCTTCAGAAAATCCAGAAATGAAGCTCGAATACTTTGCACTGGACAGTTCAGTCGAACGAATCATCCGCAAAAAGGTAGAGCCAGAACGGACCAATGTAAAGGGAAAGGGGAAAGAAAAGGCCGCGAAAAAGCATAAGAATGACGGGAAAGTCGTTATACTTTCAAATGGTTCCTGGACAGTGGGAAATCCTTCCCAAGTATACCCGATGGGTACACCCCATCACCTGGCGCCTACTGTGCCAGCGGGTTTAGACTGGGGCAGCGACAGTGATGACGATGAGGAATCACCGAGTCGATCAAAAATTGACACGACAAGTGATATGCGATTTTCCAACATCACGGATGTGAGGATATTTGAGAAAGAAGTGATGATGGGAAGATTATAGAAGTCCTTTTTTCTTCTGGGACCTGGAGTTTGACGACGTGGATGGGAGTCACGGGTGAATATAGCTGGGATGGAATGGGATGGGATGAGACGAATCATCACGACGTATACCTATTTGATTTGATTCTGGGGCATGTATAGCGACTAAATGGATTCCAACTTTCACTGTGTCAAAATATACTCACTTTTATCCTCTAAAGTCTTTTTTTTTATAACAACAGTGATAACCACCCCACTCGTCATATAGACCAGAACTAGATGGGTTTATGAGCCTTCGTAACGTGGAATTCAATGTCACCTATTGTACCACAAACCTTGCGAGATAATCAAATTTACATGCGAAGTTCGGACTATATGTTCCTCAAATCATAATTTTGTTCTCCCAGAAGTCTTGCCATGTTGTTTCTGAGGTCAGGATTGTTCAGAGCTCCGTCAATAGCGTCTTTCGTAAGTCCATATCAAAGTGAAGTATGTTCTCTTTTGGTAAGAATTATGCAAAACAAATCTTGTAACAGGTACAGAGCCTAGAGAATCGGCATCACAAACTACAAAGTGAGGAGCGACGTACACATACTTCAATGAATGAAAGTGATTAAATTGTGCAAATAAGGGCAAGGACAGGTGAATGAGAAACAACCTAGTTCGTAGTTGAGCCCCCAAACCTAGGATATTACCGTCATAGCCTATGTGTATCATACCATCAATGCTAATATCCATCCTTGCAGAGAAAAAAGTAGGAAAATATGGAGAAGGCTGGCATATGCAATATTCTCCCAATAGCACTCTTTCTCAGTCGCAAATGTCCAGAGTCCTGATTTCAATAGCAAAGTATGTGTGTTCATTCATCCTTCCGCAGGTATAGCACCTCTCAATCATGTCACCTCCAGAAAGTCAATGAACTATGCAGCTAGCATTCGACCTCATCACCCAAAATCCCATATCCTCCGTTGTCAATGGCTGGACCAGACTTGGAATCTTTGCCTTTCTTGTGGGACGGCGTGGATTGCTTTGTTGGAGTCTTGAAATTTGGAGTTGTAGCCTTAAACGCCGATGTTTTGGGAGACACAGTCTTGCGAGTCACAGTCTTAAAAGGTGTAGCCTTGCGCTTTCGAAGTACCCCGCCGGAGTATTCTTCATCGGAAGTGACATGGTTGACTCCTACGTTTGCTGGCAGATCGGGGTCGTACCAGAGCGCTCCCCCATCAACCTTAACTTCAACCCTCGTGAATACCATCTCGGTATCATCTGGCTTAACAGAGACGGCTACATCTGATTCGGCCATGGGAGTTGATATTCTGGCAGCTGTGACTTTGTGGGTTGTGGTTTTCATTGGAGATTCCTCCTCCCTCAAAGCTCCCTCGATGATTTGTTTGATTTGTCCACCTCTGGGGGCATTCTCAAAGCCGCACTGGACCTCTTGATCTTTAGCAATAGATGTGTTAACCGTGGAATTAAGTGGTGAGGTCTGCTCCTTAGGAGCATCAGGTTTGAGAGAGTCTTGCTCCTCTGGATCTTCTTCCTCGTAGTTGTCTTCATCATACTCGTCTTCGTCGTAATCTCCATCGTAGTCTCCCTCGTTCCCATCTCCCTCATCGTAATCGTAATCACCATCGTAATCCTCATCATATTGCTCTCTGTGGGGCTCTCCATATGCATATTGCCCGTCACCATGTTTCATCTCAGTCGGTAAAGTCTGCTCGGACTTGCTTTCATTGAGCTCGTCAATATCGGCTTCAGCTTTGAATACATCAGCCAACATCTTGTTAACTGAACGCTCTTCTTTTATCGCAACCTCCTTTGCCGCTGGTGAACTCAAGACCTTTCTTGGCTGGTTACGGTCTACTATGATCTCAACTTCGCTAGAATCGGACTCATATTCATACCCATCAGAATCAAACTCCTCACCGGATTCATCCTCCTTATTAGCTTCGGCTTCGACAGTTGCAGCACTGATTATAGCATCTTTAGCTGAGTGACTGCTTGATACGGGGCTACTAGGGATGCAGTTGCTCGCTACAACAGTCTTGGCGGAAGGTGTCGGAGAGGAAGACTGGTTAGTTGAGGCCATAATTGGCTTAGCATCCATCACCGCAGTTGGCTTTTGTGCGACCAAGTGAGTTGGATGTTGCTTGCCTGCCACAGTGTTGAGAGTAGCTTTTTGAGCAGAAGGAGTAAGAACAGAAGATTCCACCTTGATAACAGTATTCTGCTCCGAAGGCTCAGGGGTAAGTGGCTTTAAAGTACTCTGCTTAGTAGCCGGAGAATCTTTAGAGGATGTCATACCAGAAGACTGTCCCGTGGTAGGCGACAGATTTCCCGGTCTAGGTTTCCATCCCAGAAGGACTTGAGGAAGGGCCACTTTCTGTTTCTTCGAGTCTCTGGGCTTAGACACCATTGTTGCTTGCACTTCAGGAGATCGAGCAGAGATTGGAATCCGAGGCTGAGAATCAACCGGTGTCTTTATATAGGTTGCCGGGTTGACGCTGTCCTTCAGAATAGGCTCTTTGTCGATATATGCTCGCGTGTAGGACTCCAGCTTAAGGGCGTTGTCCTTATTTGGAGCATCTTGTGTCATATCTTCATTCTTCTTACTAGCTTTCTTTTTTCCCTTCTTGTTGCGTTTATTTTTCTTCCCTCCTGTCGCTCCTGTCGCTACATTTGTTGAAAGATCAGAAATAATTGGAATTGCCGTTGGAATTTGAACATCTTTTATCCTAGAAAGATGATTCTCTGCTAAAGCACTTGTTAGATAGATCTTTAGGGCTTGCTTGAACGTGTTCTCACTCAAGATAACACCTGTCTCCAAAGGCAAGGTCTTGTTGGCAGTGGCATCAGAAGCTTTCTCGGGCTTCTCAGCTCCTTTTGACAACTCGTTTCCTTTTCCTTTTGCTTTGGATCCTTCTTTTTGTCTAAGCTTCTTCTTAAGTTGTTTTAATGCTTTCGCATCATCCATTGCTCGTTGCTCGCCACGAGTTGGCTTTTTACTGTATCGGGCAATGAAGTCCTTCAATTTGTGAAAATTGGCTCCTGCAATGAATACTAGCGCCATATGTAGGAGTGGGTTCTTCAGAGTATCTTTCAAATACGCGTAGCCCGCTGGAGTTGTATTAGTCGCGTCCATTTGGTTTGACAAGGGAATAGATATAGTGTACATACTGCTGGCCTCCATCTCGGCTCACGCAAATGTTGCCAGAGTATGAGAAACTGATCTCGGATTGTGCTTATGATATTGGAAGGATTTGGCCGAAACCTAGGATTATGTTGTGCTTTTATACTGGGTTGCAGATCTAGGAACATGTATTGGAAAAGAATGGTTCGGGTGGTTAGAAGTCAGATATGGAGCAAGGCACGTCAGCCTAACAGTCCAGAATGGTGAATTTGTGTTTAGGCTTTTAGCTTAGAACAATGCCAAGCCGGACTTACTTTTACATCCAGAACAGCTTTATACTATAGTGCAGTATGCAATATTTGCTTAGCAGAGAGAATATTAGCACTAGATAGTCTTTTAGGGGACGGTCCTGAACCTGACTCTTTATACCAGTTTTCCTTCCCCATTGTCAACAGTATTTTTTAAGCAGAGAACTGGATGCCTATTGAGTAAGTTTCTGACTTCTTCCTGAGTTCTGACAATCATGAAGTTTCATTTTGCACGGAACGATCTCATGTAAATGGATTGTTTCAGATATGATGAAATTGTCTAAATCTCGCATCATTTCAAATCTAGCATGAACCTTCCTTTGTCTCCTATTCTTTATTGTACTCTGGAGGTTTGCAAAATTTTGTGAATGATTTATTTATTTAGAGCAGAATCTTTACAAGACAGTTCATTCCAGAGGTCACATGAGCTATGGTCTTTTGGTGGGTTTTTATTCCTTGACGAGATATTTTATCTTTATTCTACAAGAAAACTAAAACATGTTTCGGGATCACCCTGATATAATTCTTTGCTTGATTATGTTTGGGTATCATTTCTATGAGTCTGTTTTTGAGCCATGACTAAGTCTTGGGGCAAATCGTCAAAACCACATACTGAGGAGTACCTTCCTCATCCTTGACTGGCGTCCAGTGACAGATATATTTCTCTTCTACCTTCACCATTGATCCACTGCGTTCAGAATTGACCAGTCTCCCAAATCCAGTTGATGATTTGCGTTCCTCAAAGCCAGTCATCATTCCTAGTTCCACTGATACCGCTTTCCCAACTCTTAAGGCGTTACGAACAGTGTCTTTGAACAGCCGGGCTTGAGAAGAAGACGAAGGTGAGTGTTCGGCCAGTATTTTAAAGATATCTTTGTTGAATATTGGCGCAATTCCTCCATTTGGAAGGTTGAGGCCTAGGATGTCAATGACACCGACTGAGTAATGTTTTATGTTGAGCTCTGCTGTTTTGGGGTTGTAGCGAAGAACAATATACTTTCAAATGTTAACTTTGAGAACTTCAAATTTGCTTAAGTCGAAATTGGAGCCCATACCTTGGAGTAAGCTGTGTAAAAAGCTTCAATCTGTGTTCCAAAGCTCAATTTCCCCAACTCACTCATTAGCTTCGGCTCCATTCCTGCTTCACCTTGAACACTGGGGTTGGGGCCAGCACTAGAGCCAGAGCGCAAAGTGTACTTCTTAAAGCTCTTGAAGTACGAACTTTTCGTCTTCTGATCACTAGGAAGGCTTCGCACACTGGCTGGCCGGTTCTTCGCCAAGTCGTCCAATCTTTCGATCTCATCGTCACTAGCACTCAAGACTTTCAATACATCCGTACAAGAATGGATGGTTGTGCTGCAGTTGATTTGACCACCCAGAAAGAACGTAACAGCACCTTTATCATCGAATAATGGTGCGCAATAAAGTAAGTTCCAGAATGGCTCGCCGGATTTACGATAATTGAGAAGAAGCTCAACAGTCTCCTCGTAATTGACAATTGATTTCCGAAGACGCCGAGTTGCATCGGAATCAGTCATCTCGCCCTGAAGAAAACGACAATTCCTTGGGATGATCTCGGTTCTTGAATAGCCTGTTACAGCAACGAAGCCATCGGACGCAAATAATATAGGATTATCTGCCATGCTGTTTACTCGTTAGTCTATAAACTACTAGGGGGAGAGGTTTGGAGCTCCTAACCTTGGATCTGTCAAGCAAAAACAATCTCCTAGACCTTGAAACTTTTCTCGGTGCTCAGCTAGAGCCATAGTTGCTGAAGCTGTGATTTGATGTTTGACAAAACGGGGATAGATATCACTGGCAAGAATTCTCTCAACATGTTCTTGAGCTCCGGTAAACAATTGCTCCAATACCGGAAACGTCGATTGTGTTGTGTGTTTGACATCTGCGGACACGCGCCGTATCAAGTGGTTAGAGATGTTAATCTGTCGGGGGGCATCAGGTGCGGTGTATGTATTGTGAATAGAAGCTAGAGACTGTGTAATATCATCTATCAGGCGATTGTATGCATCAACCTATGACTTCAAATCAGCCTTAGGGTATTGATGCAAAGATTTTGGCCAGATTAAGGCTGATCATTACACCACGAGATCCACTCAAGTATAATATCTGCACATACCTTTTGTAAAAACTCCATGGATTCTCCACAGTTTCGACTTTGACAAAACCTCAGGAACCGATAAGCGGTTGTTGGATTGTGGATCACGATTTGGAAGATATCTGAGCTAAAGAAATCGGTAATGTTGTTCCCGTAACTTCCACCGGACCCATTCACCGAGTTCGCTCTATCTGCTGGTGCTTCATCATTTTCTCTGATATCATGTCGACGACGATTGAGGCTCGAACTTTGACCAGTGCCACCACTGCCTGAGATTGGCCGTCCACTCTTTTGCATCTGTGGTAATGGTGGGGTGCGATTGGCGCTGGAGCTTGAGTTGTTTGCATGTAGATTGTTTAACTGGGGCGGTGTCTCAAGGCTGGATGTATGAATCTGGTCAATGGAACCTTGCATGTCGACGAGCCGAATGGAAGAATATGGCACACAATCGTTTGGACGAAGGGAAAAAAATTGAGGTTGTTTGTGGAGGGGATGTTGATATGACATATTTTTTAGGTTCAGATCCCACTATTCCGCGAGGAGGATCTCGGCACGGTCTGTACTCCATTGAATTTCGGAGAATTACATTCATCTGTGTAGTTCATTGGTTGGATCTCGATATGCAGGGACCTGCCATCTTCTCAATGCTGTCAGCATCTGAACATGGCCTAGTTTATTTTGACAATTGGATGTGTGATTTGATTGCCCATTGTCTAGGACCTCGAGTTGGGAATGGATCTGCTTTGTGATTTCGGCGGGTTATAGATAAGACCCCAATAAATATGCTTTAAGCTGCGCACCACCCAGTAGAAACTCAATATCGATATCGAGTAGATCCAGTAGAGCTGTGGCTTATATTGCTTAGAATCCATAATCGCGCGGTTTGATACAGTTGATACTACCCCAGGTTCCGGAAGCTAACAAGTAGCAAGTCGGAACCAATAACACAAACAACCATTCGTTGAAATTCATCGGTACCATCTCGACGTTTCTTCATGATTGTACAGTATTCGAGTAGAAGATTTCATCAACTCGTAAATCTCCTCTGTTGACAATCCCAGGGACATCAGGGACGAGGTGAATGATAGACAGGGTCAGCCTGGTAGTCGGGAATGCTCGTGCGTGCATGCGAGTGTACGGGGGAAGGCCAAAGAGCCAGACTTTCTCATCTCATTGAAAAATACCAAAGCACTAACGGATCACTATTGTTCCAGCCGAGGGGTTCACAAAAGGAATATAGTGGGGCGTATGTGGTAAGGTGGGTATCATTAGTCAGCACGTTAGCTATCCTATCCTATGCCAGTATGATAAATACAATGATTTTTGACGCAATTCCCCACAGGTAAATAATAAATATTCTTGGTTGCTAAGAGTTCAGATTTTGGAATCAAGGGTGCTGTAAGTAACACATCGTTAACTTGAGTGGTTAAATAAAGACCCTGTGTTTCTAAGAAGTGCTTTGGATATAAACAACAAGCTGAGCCGGATGTGACTTCAGAACTCCTCCAAACACTTAAAGAGCTTGAATATATACCCCAATATCATAACATCTGTCATCCTACCCAACCAGTCTCCTACTAACCGGGATCCCTCAAACTAAAGCTTTCCAGTAACGAAGTTGGAAGCTGTAGCAGCATCATTTCCGTAGGTCAGGTGAGTCGTGAAGCCTCCTAATTTGTTTTTTATTAGCTGCCAAAGTTTGGGGCATGGATAGAGCATCTTCCAGATGGAACTTGTCGCAACAGAGAGCACATACCTGATTTTGTGCAGATAACATCTTGGTTGTGGCAAATACTGAGAACCTTTGAGCTTGCCACTGTGCCAACAGCTTGCCCATTGAATGGGTCACCGAAAACAACAACTTTTTATACAAGTCAGTCCCCATGAACCTCTAGGATGGCAGTCTTAGACAGGTGAAGAATATATGCTTACCAGCTGCGACCTTCGCAGTCACGGCTGCTGTCAACTTCTTGGCAGCATTGTGTACCAACTGTGCTCCTTGGCTATTGAATATCAGTATCAAAACTCTGCAACGATTTCTCATCGTCTTGAACTTACCTGTAACCACCAAGGACGATCTTTGTGTTTGGGCATTTACTGGAAGCCAAGTTGATCAAGCGCAGCATCTCGGTGCTTCCAGCAGCGTCTCCGCCAGCAAGATAGCCACCGACTGAAGCGCTGTAGGTAACACCTTGCACACCGATGTTGGCAGTGGTAAGTGATGTGCGTAGAGCTTCGAACCAAGGTGGACCCGCAATACTTCCAACATTCCCGGCTTCGTTTGCTGTGAGAGTAGAGGTTAGTTTATTATCAGCATCTATGGATGCAGAACGGCGTGGGAGCATGAGGGAACATACTGCCCCGAGCATAGATGACCGTGACAAGTTTGCAAGCATCACTTAACCCATTTTCGGTTGTTGGCAAAGCTCTAACCGCCACTGTGGTGACTGATTCTTCTGTAATGACTGTGGGAAGGGCGGAAACCGCTACGGAGAAAAGAAGGACGGTAAGAGCCTTGAAGGAATGCATTTTCGTTTCTTGGTACGGTTCAGCTGAGGGCTGGTTAGGTAGAATGAACTGAGAACTGACTGAGGAATCTCCATGGCTTTGAGTGTCTTTATATATGTTTCTTTTAATCAGAAAACCGCTTCAGTGAGCTTTTAAGATGTCACCTTCTTGATGAGTACCTTTCCGATCAGCCACCGTACATACTTTTCAGAGTACCCCTCTAATAGACATGGATGAATTGCTTGAACGTCCATACAAATAGGTCAGCTGCCTGTTTGCGCTATGCTTCTCAACATTTCTACTGTAATGACAAGCTGTGGTCACGTTTACGCCATGTCGGTAAAAGAAAAGGGGAACTTGGCGGCCTTTAGCGAGCTGCCTCATCAGGAGTAAAATCCGGGGAAATGGCCCAATACCATCAGGGTAGTAAATGCCCATCTTTGCTGAATGGAGAAGATCATAACAAGGGAAGGTATTCAATAATGTTCTGCATTAGCTTGGCTCTCAAATCGGAGGGCGGGGTAAAAACTTAATATAAGCGGCAGTCAGGCCGAGGTCATTTCAAGCACAGAAGTTACACCGTACCTGAATTAATTCTAGTGATGTTTCTAACAGTTAATCGGCTATAACATAGAGTGTTTATCTACTAAACAGATGGGGTTGGGGATCTTATTGATGATCTACTGTCTACGAGTAAAGAAATTGGGGGCCACGGAATAATAACAGCCAACTAAGACCTCAGTAAATGTAATCAAGATAAGTGGCTTCTGATCGAATGATACGCACGCTATCTCAAAACCCAACAGACAATCGAGATGAGAATTTGTTGAAGAAATCATTGAGCTTTGCCAACTCCTTAATATCGAGGGGTTATGCGAAACCGGCAGACCTGTTGCTCAGCCGCTCAGGAAGTTGGTGTAGTGAGTCCACAATGCAGAGGGGAAGTAATGCGTTTCAAGTTGATATTAAAATATAAATTTGGAAGGTGTGAGAAGTTGCATCGGATCTCTTCACATGGCATTTGGACTAGACACATTGGAGACCTTGTTCTGCGTCCACCTTCTGACCAGCCATAATGAAGAAACGGGCAGCCTAGGTGACGGTCAGCCTGCCCGAAGTGTTTGTTGTTTCTCGATCTAGAAATACTAGAAGTCTCAAGGAATCTTGCCTTGACATGAAGGCATATCGGTCTGCAATTCCATGCGATGTCATATAGTGTATATGCGATCGAGTACTGAGCGACATAGGGAGAACTAATTTCCGGTAGCACCAAATCATCAACAGTTTGCCTTGTTCGAGAACATGAAAGTATGGATATGATAAGTCTTGATTTTCACTTACTGGATGTTCTAATTTCATGCAGTGCTCATAGCAGAAAGAGTTATCTGGACATTGGTTTCTCCTTTCTTTTTACAACGCCTCACAGAAGCTCAGTTGTTCCCTGATGAGATTGAGATTCGTCCGCTTTGTTGATACCATGATATCAGCTCCAACTCATCCCTCCACCTTTTGTACTGGCCTTCACTCTTTTACCCTTTCCCCTTCAGGCCTTCGTATACATTACCCCACATTAAGTTTCCGAAATTTCCTGCAAGTATATCTCACCCCCCTGTATCCTC
>Ga0247734_1000460_pt1 | contig 35572 bp, 23 predicted proteins | sample UWRJL103311B2_FD_180933 | JGI IMG/M metagenome (GOLD analysis project Ga0247734, IMG submission 180933) | Plant litter microbial communities from Arlington Agricultural Research Station in Wisconsin, United States - UWRJ-L103-311B-2 | ecosystem: Environmental > Terrestrial > Plant litter >...
CCCGCAGAGGAAGGTTATGCGATTTGTAGCTTCTGCGAGTTTTCGTAGGTAGCGCATCGAGGCTTCTGCGTTGGCCCAACCGCTCTTTTTATCTAGAGTTGAGAGTTAGATTCGTCAGGACTTTTAAGATCATGGAGCCATGCTTTTCTGGTGTCATAGTCGTGAAGACAACTATTTCGAGAGCCCACAAAGACTCTCTAAACCTCCTCAAGTAGAGCTATTTCCCTCAAAGATCTACTCACTTATATATCCCCAATCTCCACTTCCTCCTCCAGTTCCGACGGCCTTCTCAATCGCACCCCGAGTTGGTAACTCTTCTACAGCGCCTTCATAGCCAGCCATTGTTCGCATGTTCTCATAGCTGCCTTTAATATAGGGGTTTGGCCCATCTGCTACGACTACAAATCCGGACTCCGTGTAGCGCCCTTCACCTCCGAGTTCGTTGGGCCCTTGTTTCCGCCATGCTGTTTGAGCCTCTGCTCCTAGGGAGGCGTAGGCTGGGTCTTTATAGTCGGAGCGGATAACTATAGATGTCATAAGTTTTGGCTGAGTTTTCTGTTGGGAAGGGAGAAATAAGAATTCTTTGGGACGTTAAGGAGGTAGGAGCTTACTTCGGGAGCTGTCAATACTCGATCCATCTGGAGAGGGAAAAGGTGAACGATCTAAGACGGTGATTCTAGTATTAGAGTATTCTAATCTTTGGGTAAGTGCATATGCGGTCGACAAGCCAAACACTCCAGACCCTATGATTAGGATTGAGGAGGGAACTGGTGTAGGCATGTTGTGAATCCTGTTGGAATAAAGGGGCGATTCAGGGTTTCGAGTCTGGAACGCAGCACTACTCCACTCCATAAGACACACTTGAAAGATAAAGATTAAAGATTATAATGAAGTGTAGAAATATATATAAGAAATAATAAAAGAAATGTACTAGAGAAATTGCTAGTTGAAGTGGAGATTTAAACCTACGTATGTTGAGTAAAGGGTGGGATGTCGCGAAGCTGAAGTTCTCGAGGGGGCGAGGCGAGAGTAAAGTGAGGTTTGATTGAGGTGGGGAGCTTTCGACGTCTTGACTTCTACGTACCGAAATTCCGCCACGAACACGACATTTCAATCGTGTCGCACTACTCAAATACGAACACGAAGTCTATACATCCCTCTTAATAATCCGAACTGCAGACAGCATGAACCAAAAATGGCATCCGACAAGAAGATAGCGCAATTCCCAGACGTGCAGAATAAGCTGCAAGCACCGACCAAGAAATCCCTCTTTGAGCGTCAGAAGGCCGAAGCAGAAGCCAAAAAGCGACGAGAAGCTGCGGAAACAAAAGCGGCATATGATGATTTTGTGAAGAGCTTTGATGATGAGGATGATGATGTTGGAGCTGGGTTTGGAGGTAGCAGAGGAGAGGATAACTCGAGGTTTGGTCGAGAAGGCTTCTCCGGACCACCAAAACGGCATTATGGCTCTGGGCCAGGGATAGGTGCTCCATCACAGCAGCAGGCAGGAGGGAGGGGATTCGCAAGTGATAGAGGAAGTGGCCCTGGCAGTTTGGGACCTGCGTTGGGACTAGCAAAGAAGAGGACATACGAGAACTTTCAGCAGCCGAGGGAAGACAGAGGGCTATTGGGATTTGATGATCATGATGACCATCAAAGCCCATCGCACGCACTGGGCAACGAAGACGATGAGATGAGAGGTGGAATAGAAGAGGAAAGAGCTGTTGCGAAACCAACATTAAGATTGGCTTCTTTACCACCTGGAACATCTCCGGCTGTGATCAAGGCTCTCATGCCCCCAAATCTGAGGATCGATGCTGTGAGAATACAAGCAGCAGTGCCATCCTCAGCTTCGGAGAGGAAGTCAATGGGAGCAATAGTCACGTTAGCGAAAGAGACGGCCGCAAACGATATTGATGCAGCTGTGAATGGGTTACAAAATCGATATCTTGGGTATGGCTACTACCTAACGCTACATCGTCACTTGTCTTCAGCTGCTATATCAAGTAATGCAGCTATTACTGGTCTAGGTGCTTCGATAACGTCACAACCATTTGGCGCAAAGCCGGTTGTACTTCCTTCAGCAGGTCGTGGCCATGGTCCCCCACCACATCGAGGAGGTTTCGCTCCGCCTACCTCCTATGCCCCTGCTGCTCAACAACAACCAAACAGAGGTCCTTTACTCCACGTTCCTGTCAAGGCACCTCAAGATGTGAAAGAGCTCAAACTTATACACAAGGTTATTGAGGCACTTATTACGCACGGTCCAGAATTTGAAGCTCTTCTCATGTCTCGGCCTGATGTGCAGAGAGAGGAAAAGTGGGCTTGGATCTGGGATCCTAGAAGTACTGGTGGTGTTTGGTACAGATGGCGGTTATGGGAAGTGCTTACAGGTTCGCAAACACGACGAGGACAGGGCAAATATCTACCTTTGTTTGAAGGAGCATCGGCGTGGAAAGCTCCTGACCAGCCTTTAATATATGAGTACACAACTCGGATTGACGAGTTTGTATCAGATTCAGAGTATGTTTCCTCAGATGAGGATGATTCTGGTGACGAAGGAGCCAAGCGAGCGCAAGGTGGAGGTGGCCCACCAGATCCAAGTGCTTTGGTGGATGATGGCAAGGCATATCTAAATCCTCTCGAGAAAGCCAAACTCACACATCTTCTTTCACGTCTACCCACAAGTACAGGTCAACTTAGGAAAGGGGATGTAGCCAGAGTAACTGCCTTTGCGATATCTCATGCAGGGCGGGGTGCAGATGAAGTGGTCACAGCCATCGTATCGAATATTGAAAAACCGTTTGCATACACATCTGCCAATCCTGACAGGAAGAAAGATAAGGATAGTGGTGACGAAGCTGTAGCTGCTGAAGAAGAAGATAACGATACCAGCTCTGCGAGCCTGATTGGTATATACTTGATCAGTGATATCTTATCTTCCTCTTCTACAAGTGGGGTTCGTCACGCCTGGCGATATCGTCAACTTTTCGAAGCGGCTCTAAAGCAACGATGTGTTTTCGAAGGCCTCGGTAGGATGGAAAGAAAAATGAATTGGGGAAGATTGAGAGCTGAGAAATGGAAGAGAAGTGTAGGAAACATGCTTAGTTTATGGGAAGGGTGGTGTGTATTTCCCCAAGAAAGCCAAGAGCACTTTGTGAATATGTTCAACAATCCTCCTCTGTCGGCGAAAGAGGAGCAAAATGCCAAAGATAAGGAGGCTGCTGCGGCTGTGGAGAAGGGGAAGAGTAAATGGAAGACGGTGGAGGAAATCGCAAAAGAAGTAGTTGATATCGAAGAAGTCGATGGTGAGCCAATGGAGGAAGACCTAGATGGCGAGCCTATGGATGATGAAGACCTTGATGGAGTTCCAATGGACGACGATGATATGGATGGTGTACCTATGGAAGAGGATGTAGATGGAGAACCACTGCTCGAGGCACCGCCTCGTATAGAGCCAATTCCTGAGGTTAAGCCGTCTGAAGAACCGAAGCCTGAGCCGATAGGGGGAAAACCTCGCCGGCGCCCAAAGGCCGTTGACATGTTTGCAGACTCCGACGAGGAGGATTAGCCTAGCTGTAAGATAGGAAATATAATATGATACCAACAGAGCTCAACTGTATTGTTCCCCATTCTGTTCAGCAGTACATCTGGATCTGGTCTTTAATCAAGTATATGCAAAATATAATTGCCCCCAAATACATGAGTATTAGAACTTCAGATGGGGGTGACTTAGTGAGTATCTTTTTGATACGTTACCTCAGCCTTCAAATTTCCGAACATAACAAGCAACCAAGAGCTGTCACCGCAATGATGGATTTCTTTTTGGGCTATCAAAAATAAGGTGACTTCAACTGTAACTCTCTTTCCCTATTCCCTATACAACTCCATTCCTCGGTGAGCTGCGAGAGAGATTACAAATGCTGTCAGAAGTTTCATGAGGTGGAACTGTCTTTCCGGGATTTCTATTCTGGCTTCATATGCATGCAACAGTGCTATTGATATCTTCTTGAATGGTCAAGTACAGTTGTTCATTACTTTTCGAGGCTCTTCCCTTCAAAATCATGCACATGCTAATGCACAGATGATGAATATTCTTGAATATTGTCCTACTTTTTAGTATACTAATATACCTTCTTTGGACGCTTATCCAAGTGGTTTGTTCAGTATAGTCAAAGATACCCTGTGGGGATCTTCTGGGCTAATTTAGTGACATATGATTACTGCCTAGATAGTTGTGCGTTTCACCATTTAGTAAATCACCTGCTCGGTAACTTCAAATTGCCTAAGAAAGTTAAAGAATGAATTCTCCTCAAAAGGGAAAGCCTTAACTCCCATGCTATTGTGTAAATATAAATGGTATCATTCAATCCACTCCCCAACCTAAGTCCTAGAATTACCACCTCTTGACCGTCTTCTTGACAAACCTCTCTCTCCACCTTCACTGAAACTCGTCCCAATCCCAGAATCAGTCCTTCCATCTTTTCCTCCAAAATCCTCACTCTCGTCATCTGCTTCAGCAGCTAGTGGCTGGACAATCGTTTCATCAATAACATAATCATCTAGATCTTCATCCTTGACCTTTGGCACATATCGTAATGGCGCCTGTCTCCCATAAGTAGGAAACGTCCTTGGTGTATCCGAGAGATCGGGGTCATCCGTCTCGTTCTCTGTCTTTAGAGACCAATTCTTAGTATCATCCTTCATAACTTCCTTGATGGGAGATTCCGAGGAAGAGAAAAATGAACGAAAGATAACCCATGATAATGCAGACGACATTATCTCAGCAAACCAGAATGCTCCCACAAATGCCACGAATGAGGCAATTCGATAGTTGTACATCAACCATCTCAGCCCACCAAACCGAGCTGTGAGAAGCACTCGTATATCGTAAATTTGGACTTCTTGCTTAATCCCCGACTGTATTTCTACGAAAACATAGCTTGGTATATTCTTATATCCCTTTTTGAACTTGGTAGACTCTGCCATACGGATATTGAGCGTTTCGGACTCTTGGCGCAAGCCGAGGATGTAGAGGGGTAGATAGAAGAGGCGCTCCCAGAGAGCTATGAATGGGGAAGTATAGGTAAGTAGAGAGGGACGCCGTGAGGTAAATAGGATATCTGCTGGAAGAATTGTGGAGGAGAGGGGTTGCTGGTGAATGGAAGGAGCTATAGTTGTTGGTATTGGTGGGTTATAAGAAGGGGCGAGAAGTGACAGGGAGAGCATGAAATTGCCTGCCCCGAGATTACTGGGGGATCGTGGTACATGGAGAGAGAGGGATATGTCGTATGCTTGATCGTGTACTAGGGACGAATCTAAAGTTGCAATTCCATATGGATGAGGGCCATCGCTGTGAAGGGCAAGTTAGACTTTAGCTTGGGTAAGAAGGGCTGCAAGTACCCATATTGCAAATGTATTATCCTCTCAATGCCCATCTGCGGAACGTAATTAAAGTAAAATAGTATATATGCCACGATAGCAAGCCCTAGCAAGATCGAAGATGCTATCATAAAGAGAAGGGTGTTGAGATAGGTCTGGCGGGCGGGCTTGGACATTGCAACGCGAACTGGCTTCATCACGAGATCCTATGCAGCTGGTAAGTATCATGTTTCTGTTTCTGGGACTGGTACTTTACCATCATCGCAGACAATTCCAGGCCGTTGGCACATAGGAACGTTTGTCGTGGGTTAAAAGGTGTCGGGAGCCCTTGTTTGAACTCGGTCGCGAATCATGAAATGACGTCGCGACTCTCACATGCATGTATGTCTACACGAAATCACCTGGGGTAACACCACAAAGTACTAGACCGTTTTCTGCTACAGTACACTACGAGAAATATCTAGTATTAATTATCAATAGGCATGCCATAAAATACACATGGATTGTTCAATTAAACGCACTGTAGTAGTAGGAAGACTGGAGAAGTTGGTATGCTATTCATGCCTTTGGGGTAAAACAAAGTAAAGCTGATCAGTATCAACATTTCAAAATAAAAAAAGGTTCTGCCATGATTTTAAGTTCTTTCATTCATCTATCCAGATGATAATATATACAATACAAATATCCCCTAAAAAGCACTCCAACAAAACCAAATTTCCATCGCAAAGCGCATCAGAGCAAAAATGCTAAATGTGTAAGAACTGAACATGGAGGATTATCATGCTATGCTACTATTTCATTACCAACAATAAATTAGCAGTTCTGAAGGTAGTTGCTTGGTACCAGACCCGGTCTTCCATTCTTTCCTGCGACCTCTGCCTCCCACCAACCATCATCTTGCAGTCTCAAAACTGCAAGAATATCGCCTTTGGCAAAACTTAACTCTTCTGGAATAGCAGCTTGATACATATAAAGTGCACGAGCTTGAAGATATCAGCATTGATTTTATAATGGGTATCGAACCTAACTTACCAAAATTCAAAATTGGACGCCCTTCCCTATTGAATTGTCGTACTTCTGCAACACTCTTACTTCGTTGCCTCGAGGCTCCTGCCGGCTGCTGTCCGTTTTGGCTACCGTTTTGGCTACCATAATGGCTCATCGGTCTAGAAGTTCCAGATGTTGTTGGGCGGCGGCCACTTCTTCCTTGAGAACCATAGTCGTCAGGGCCAGGAGCAAGCTGCATGGTCATCTCATTGTTGATATGGCTACTTCCAGGACGCTCCTGGTCTCGGAAAGGTGCAGGAGATACTGCACGATTTACGTTTCCTGGTGAGTTATGTCGGAAGTAACCTTGGTCCGAGCCTCGTTTCTGAGGAGAAGTGGTCTGAGCTCGCGCTCGCTGGCTACCTCCATATGGGTTTGGAGATGCTGAACGGTATACTTGTCTCGGGTCAACTTGCATTCCTGGGCGAGGGGATACACTGCGAGGTGGCGCTGGAGATGTAGCTCTAGGCATATCACTACCACGAGTGCCAGGGCGTGAATTAGACCCGTAGCCTGCTTGGGAGTCTGGGCGACCTTGGGGGCTGAACATGTTTTGAGTCTGTCCAACATACTTCTGGTGAGTTTGCAGCATTGCTTTGGAAGTGTGTGCTGGCTGTGGTGCTCCGAGTCTTTGCATCGGCTGGTCGTAGGATGGCGGCGGTGTTCCTCTTAGGCCAGCCATCTGAGCACCATTTGCCATTTGAGCACCTCCGGGCCGAGAGTTTGGTGTTGCTCCAGGAGCTGGTGTTGGGATTCCATGGTAATTATCGGCTGAGACTCTGGTCGAGGAAGCTTTTGTGACGCCTTTAAGCTCCGCTAGAGCTTGCGCGATAGGGTCTAGGTCTTCTTCTTGCTGTGCTGAGCCCTTTGGCATCCCTCTTCCTTTCGCACCTGGAGTAGCCACATCAAAGACGTTATTGCCCACATTCAATTGGAAGCTTGCCCGTGGGTCAACTGGTTCAGGACTCGCTGTTGGCCGATCACTGATCATATTCTGTGATCCCTGATTATATTGAGGTATGGAATTGTTAGTACTTCTGGAAGCAGACCAGGTATTTCTGTTTGATGGTGTCATAACAGTTGCATCTTTTTCCTTATTGCTCTTCCTCCTGAATGGACTGTGACTTTGAAAAAATCCACTTTTCTTCTTCAGTACCTGTTTCTCGGGGGGCGCCTGTTTGATAGGGGAAGTTTTGCCGCTCGGTGGCTCTTGACTTGAAAACGATGTAGGATTTGAGTATTCGCTCTGAGAGTCACGACTTGAAGGCCTGGCAGATGGGCTATGTGCGGAACTTCTTTCGGAAGGAGGCCCAGTACGGCATAACATTGTCATTCCATCCAATGGGTAAGGATCGTGAGGAACCGCCGCCAACGGTGCTTGTTGAGCTGCTTCATACTGAATTCTATTGGCCGACTGTTGTTGGTAATCGGCTGGCCCTTGTCTAGATCTATCGGCCAGAACTTTTTGGGGTGTTAAGGTCCCCTCTCGACTTGCAGGCGTTCCAGGATCCTGAACAAGGTCTCTGCCATGGGAAGGGTGTGACTCATGATGAGATTCATAGGTTGAAGGTTGCGGGGATGAAGTTCTGTAAGCCGGATTGATAGTTCGCTGAAATTGTGCAACTGAATAGCTATCGTCTTCGGATGATTCTGACGCAGTATCGCTAACATCACCTCGGCAAAAGTTGATATATTTTGGTGCGTCTGGAATTTCTTGACCAGTCCCTCTATCTTTGATGAAGCTGATAATATCTTTCTCCACCTCGCAATTTTCCAGTGAAAGTCGCACTTTTTCGCAGGATGCATCGTCACTAACACAGACGGTTGAGGCAATGTTAGCAAAACTCCAGAGACTACTCTTCATGAAGTCCAGCCTCTCTTCCTCCAGATCTTGAAATTTATCCGCTGCTGCCTTCCAATCTCTGTTCCATCGCCCTGTAGTCTCTTCTAGAACTTTGACCGCGGCTTCATATTCAGTATTGGAGGTTGCGAGATTGATTTGTGTCTTCTCCAGCTTGGCCTTGTTTTTTCTTTCTTCTTGGCCCATGACCATATGCCCTTGAGCTAAATATCCCTTGATCTTCAGACACTCTTGCTCATATCTATCCCGAGTCTGCAAACAATTAGCAGTTATTCAGGCCACTTGACAAAAAACATACCTTATTAACATTCTGCGTTTGTTGCACCTTGATTTTGAGGAGTTTCTCTATGCCACCTTGAACAATCTTTCTCCTCTCCTTCATAGCACCTGCAAACGCCGCCAGCGGCTCCTCAAGCTCCGTCTTCATTTGTCCCGCAATCCCCTGGTGAGATTTCCCCATCTGCTCAACCTCTCCGCGCAGCACGTCCAATGATGATCGTAGGGTTCCTGACTCTTGAGATCCCAGCGGCTTACGGGATAGCTGTAGCAACTTTCTTGAATAGTCATCCTCGATAGCAGAACGCGCTGTTTACTATTAGAGGATGCCATACGGAGATGATGGGCTGTAAACATACCGGTATAAAAAGCTTTCAACTCGTCACAAGTCTGCTTTGCGTTGTGCATGCGTTGCAATAAAGGATCAACCCCAGCATCATCTCTGCCCCAGAAGTTGTTTGCGAAGCTCATTGTGACCGAAGGGCCATCTGATATAGTGCCCGGCATGATGCCGTTAGATACTCTGTTTTTCGTTGATATCTCAAGGCAATATTTCTAGTCGCGTCCTCTAATTAATTACTTAATTAGAAAGAGCATAAACTCAAAATTGCGAAAGGAGATTCTCATGTACCGTGGGGAGGTCTGGAAAGCGGAGTACGATGTTACAGGGAAGCTCTCGGGAACGATGTTTATTCTTCGGAGAATATGTTGGCATGGCAACTGTACTTTGGGCTCGACACACGGCACTTAGGACGGAGATACGTAACCACCATTCAATACAACATTAACAACATGCACTGATATGTAAGACCTTAAAGGTACCAAAACATTCAAGTACCCAATATATTGTAGCTCTTTATGAGTACTGTAGTTAGTGTTATGGCATCGATCGATGCGGGCGTGCGAGTGTCGTGAATACGTCAGATCCCCCCTGCCATATACTTGTTAACCTCACCCCGTTGTCAACTGCCTAGACTTCCGTGTAGGTGGTCTTTTGCAAATAAGCTCGCAATAATAAGTTCGATATAACAGGCACTTGTAATTAATGATAGTTTTATTAAATTTGTTCAAACCGTACGTGGTATCGCGTTGTTTACTTAAGTGGACGTGGCTAAAGTAGGCAATGTGATAGATATTCTCCGGGCTCGCAGCAGAAAGCTGCCTTGATTTTAGGTATGAATTCCGGTGGAGCATTATGCTACGTGTTCTTCGTGCTTTTGAAGGAGAGTTAGTGCTGGGATTGTGTCAGAATCAGTGGCATCTAATTAGTACAGAGTATGAGTGTCTTCTGCTAGCAGCTCATTCTCTACAGACAATAGCATTGTCATCTCCCGTAAGTTATTATGTGTAAAGCCGTGATGCTTACTATGCACCTATATTTATATCACCCATAGGATAGGTTTAGTGTCTAAGTCAAAATCGAGACCAGTGACAACAGAATTTAGAGACGAACTTTAGGGTGTGTAATATTTACAGAAGGCGCCTAAATACAAGATATCATGAAGATGACTTACTACTAATAGTAGAGCTGCTTGACACTATTTCTTTATATAATGTGATACTCTCTGCCAGCTTCTTCTTGTGGCACCGTTCTCTTTATATGTTGGTTTGAGACATTTCGAATTCGGTGTGGGATATTTGTGAAGCATCCAATCATATATACTTCTTTAAGAACATAGGAAGTAGGATTAGATTTTCAGAATCATAAGAACTCATCTCTATATGAGTCATATCTTTTAGTGAATACTTACGGGAGTATAATCTGCTCATCAGTTCTTTCAAAAGAGCCTCAATCTGCCAAGCCATCTGCGAGGCAGACTATTCCAAAAGCGGCTAGCACGGACGCTTCACGAAGCTGGCTGGCAGTCGCGAACACCACCTCACAGCTTTACAATCCCACAACGAACTACAACTACATCAATAACCCCTTCACCATCTCTTTCAAGCCCTATTCTGGAACTCGCCTACCTTCTGTCGATGCCCATCCCTCCCCGTCAGGTCTTCTTTCGTCTTTAGGGATCGAGAGACAGCTCTCTGGGAGTGGGTCTGCTCAAGCATAAAAGCATCTTCGATGGTCAACTCAAGAGCGGGGACCTATACACCTTCGCCAGCGCAACAAACCATCATAACTGGAATCAGTCACTCCCCACACGGGTCTCATCACAGCACATTCAGTGCAGGCGCAAGTCCAAGCACAAACAGCCCTACAGGAGGATCAAGCTCTTTGGTCAAGATTATAATCGCCCAGGTCTACCTGCTCCTAGGCACAATCAGACAGGACGATAAGGATCGCACAAAGTGGGATCAGCTGCAGAAGGTATGCATTTGACAAGAGATCTGGTTGCTTTAGCTGACATTAGGCACTAGCTGATCGATGACAACGGTATGGATGTATTTACCAAGTACTTCACCCGCATGGTGGTCGCCAATGCAGGTCAAATATTCCCTGGCCACAACAGATCTGCAGGCAATGCTGGAAATTATCAATTGCTAGTTACTGAATTGCGCTTGGTAAAAAGCAATGTCGAACAAGCAGAAAAAATCGCAGAGTCCATAGAGACTGCAAATGAGGATCTGTTCCGTGATTTCGATCTTTCAACGTTTATGGAACACTTCAAGCTAGATGCGCTCGAGAAGACAATACTAGCACTGGCCTTTAAACTAGGGTCGCGGTCTGATTTGAGAACAAAAGGTACGCCTGAGTGTATATTTGTTGAGATGCCTTCTAATACCTTGCAGCTGATGCAATTCTTTCTATGAATTTCAATCCGTTTGTCCAAATACTAGCCGTGAACGCGCCGGAACACCAGACGATCACTCCCGCCTTCCTAGCCACAATCATAGACCGATATATTCAACTTCATCCTCCGAACTTTGACCAGATCGGGCGAGACGATCTAATACAAGCAATACACTACCGCTACAGCTCACAAGATTCCGCACCTCCAACGGAAGTTCTCTCTGCCCTTTACCTAATACAAAGCTTGAAAAGAACAAACCCTCTGATTTCAGCAATCAGAATTACCGGTTCAAGCTTCACAGTCGACGAGGATACATGCCGTAGGAATATACGCAATGCTAGGATTGATATGGATGAGGAGATAGTATCAGCCGCCTTGATTTACACTGCAATCAGCCAGACGCCGTCATGCTCCCCGTCAGTTTTGATCAGCGCAATTCGAAAAGAAGCTACAAGGGACTTGGACTGGCAGCATGTTGTGGCTCAGTTTGACCAGCCTGACCTAAGAGTGACAAAGGAACAATTTCTATCCCTATATCTTGCGCTTCGTCCCCTTGCGGTCAGCGAGATCATTGATATAGAGCAGTTGTGGGGTGGCAATTGGCACAATTCAGAAACACAATTGTCTTTTATTGCAGCGTTCTCGTCGTTGACCGCTGATCAGCTTGACGCGACCACTATACCTGGCCTCCAGCCCTCTTTCACAGTTGATTACTTAGCTGGTGCAGATGAAGAAACCCGAGCACAAGCTGCTCAAGCAGTGCGACATCCCCTGGTTTCTCTAGCAGCCGTATCGGCCATGTTCCACGTTGCTTTAGAATCCGCAGCTGCCTCGGACACGATAGAAGCCAAGAGATTATTCCAACAAGTGGTTGTACCTAACCTTCATATCTTCTTGGTGTCGGCAGTTGGGGTTCCGAAACCTTGGCCGGACCTAGCAATTGAAACCATAAACAGCCTTTTCGAACGCTTTGTTTATAAATACGAACCTGCATATGATCTAGTTCTTGAAAGCTGCTGGCGGAGAGACAAACAGTGGGTAGTTGAGCGCCTTGCTGATGCCCACGCGAGGCAACCACTTGAGGTTCAGCATATTCTAGAGCATGCTAATAAACATGGCTGGACGAATGAATTGGTCACTGTTCTAAGTGGATTTGGACTCGATTTGGCCGCACTGGCTCATGCGAATGGCCTCTTGAATCTCGAGGAATGGTCACAGAATTCAAGCCATCGCCCGGAATTGGCACGTGCATTGTTAACATTTTTGGGAATCAAAGCACAGCACGAGCTGTCATTTCAGCGATCCGAGAACGACAAATTACACAGTGTAATGCTGCCAGTTAAAACAGTCTCCGCTTTTCTAGATATTGTTTCGGCTGTTTTACCAACGGAACCAACTCATGAGCTTATTGCAGTTCAACGTGCGTGCATCAAGGCGTACCCACGACTAATTAATTATGGCGAAGGCTTTGACGACATCATTGATGCCAACGGAGCTACGAGGAATTCCTTGCCGGAAGCAGCTAACATGAAGATGGAAGAGCATTATAAATTAATGTACAGCGAAGATCTCCAAGTGCGAGCCATTGTGGAGGCCCTTAACAAGTACAAGCATTCACGCGATCCTTCTGACCAAGATGTTTTTGCATGTATGATCCATGGCTTATTTGACGAATACGAACTCTATAGCACCTATCCATTAGAAGCTCTTGCAACAACAGCTGTACTATTCGGTGGCATTATATCACACAAACTCATTTCAGAACTCCCACTTGAGATTGGTCTTGGGATGATACTGGAAGCTGTACGGGATCATCCACCCGAACAAGCCATGTATAAATTCGGTTTACAGGCCTTGATGCAGCTATTCTCGCGGCTGAACGAATGGCCCGGGTTTTGCAAGCAGCTACTGCAAGTGCCAGGTCTTCGTGGAACTGAAGCTTATAACAAGGCTGAGGAGATATGCCGTGTTGCTGACCAGGAAGAACCAAATCGACATGCAACCCTAAATGGAGGAGGCATGACGAATGGAAATATCGACGAAGTGCTCGCCACCGAACTGACCATAGCACCATTTGCATCATTGCATGTCGATCCAGCCCCTCACGGCATGAATGAGAACCCAAGTGATGATGCCCAGGAGAAGGTACAATTTGTTCTAAACAACATCACGGGCGAAAATCTCAGGACGAAGTTTGATGAGCTTAAAGATATTGTCGAAGAGAAGCATCAGCAATGGCTTGCAGAACATATCGTCAACACCACTGCTAAGACTATGCCCAATTACCACAAGTTGTACTTAGATCTTGTGAATCTTTTTGGCAAAAAGTCGATGTGGGCAGAAGTCCTTCGAGAAACCTACATCACGGTCATTCGCATGCTCAACTCTGAACTAAAAACCCCAGTTGAGCGAGCACATCTGAAAAACCTCGGTACATGGTTAGGATCAGTGACCCTTGCTCGCGACAAGCCTATCCTTCACAAGAACATCGCTTTCAAGGACCTTCTGTTTGAAGCATTTGATACAGAACGTTTGGCTATCGTTGTTCCGTTTGTATGCAAAGTATTGATTCAGGGCCAACTATCCACCGTTTTCAAGCCCCCCAATTGTTGGTTGATGGAGATCATTCATCTGCTGATCGAGTTGTATCACAACGCAGAACTCAAACTGAATCTAAAATTCGAGATTGAGGTCCTTTGCAAAGAGCTCAAGCTTGATCACAAGACTTTAGAGCCTTCAAACGAGTTGTCGCGCCGCATCCCCCCAGTGGAAGAGGCGACAGAGCCAATGGCACCGGATATGATGGATAGGTTCGACAATCTTTCGTTGAATGGACTTGGTGGAGGTACCGCGAACGGAAGGTTTTCTCCTCAAGAGATTGCATCCTCCATTCCAGATCTTGGACCTTTACTAACTTACCCACCTGGCAACGATATGGTCAATCAAGTCCAACTACATGAGATACTGAAATCTGCAATCACTCGTGCAGTTCATGAGATCATCGCTCCAGTTGTAGAGCGATCCGTCACGATCGCGGCTATATCTACAGCCCAGATGATTCATAAAGATTTTGCGACGGAGCCTGATGAAAACCGTGTTCGGTCAGCCGCCATCAATATGGTCAAGAAGACTGCAGGAAGCCTCGCTTTGGTAACGTCGAAGGAACCACTGCGTGCAAGCATGACCAATTACATCAGGACATTGGCATCCACAGCCATGCCTCAGGGGTTGCCTGAAGGTACCATAATCATGTGTGTCAACTCAAACCTCGACCTCGCCTGTAGCCAAGTGGAGCGGAAAGCAGAAGAACGTGCGGTACCTGAGATCGAAGAGATGATCGAAGGAGAGTTGGAGTCTCGTCGGCACTGGAATATGTCGCGTCCAGACGAAGCATACATGAGTCCTGACTTGACCCGCTGGTCCTTGACCATTCCTGATCCTTATAAATTGCAGCCATCCCTTTCTGGCTTGAATGAGCGACAGATGAATATCTACGAGGAGTTTGCAAGACAACCACGGCAACTCTCACTTGGAGGCGCCACGCATTTACCTACAGCTTCTGATACGACTCGAGCCATTGCAAACGAGATATTGCATGATCAATATTCATCAGTCGCAAACCTACCGACCCCATCAGAACGTCCTACCATTGCACATCTCAACCCCCAACAGCCTACTTATCCCCCACCAAACTCCACGATAACCAATGGCAGAATCACAAATCTCCCCAATGACCCTAGAATCATTCAAGAGAAGGTCCGAGACATTTTTGATGCTTTAGAAGATGAGGCTGAAAAGGCAAATGAGCAGCACTACAAGGACTTGCCACGGCCCCACGATATCTTTCAGCCTTTAGATGCTTTGTATTCACTACTCATCAGATGCTCACAAGGTCCTGAGGCTTTTGACTTAATGATCGTGGATAGTATTTGCCAGAAGCTATTCGGTGGCACGACAGAGGTGCTTGTAATTGAAAGTTTAGTCAAAGTACTAGATGATTCTAGCAGAATTGGTGGACGAACTGCGAGCCGGGTAGCTTACTTGGTAGGGCAACAATCTGGAGAAACTCTTTTGAGTGTACCCTTGGTAATTGCGTTGATCAACGCTCGTATGATAGAGTGGCGACGGGTTGATGCGGTTACCTCGAAGGCGCTTGAGCAATTGAAAGAGGGTTCTATGGAGTTCTTCTCTTCACTCCTCGACAACGTTCTGCTAAACGACCGACCACTCGCGTTATACAATGACCTCTCAAGAAGTCTGGAGTACGCATGGCGATGGATTGAGGGAGATCCTTCTTTTGAGGCTGGTCAGCTTTTGAAGCAGAAGCTGCATAGCTCTGGACTCCCGCAGGCCATTGCTAATGGAGCCGATGATCGTCTTACTACTCAGAAGGAGCAGATGGATTACGTCTTCGATGAATGGGTCCACCTTTGCACCAATCCTAACGCAAACGCGACGACAGCTGCTCATTTCATTGCTCAGCTATATGACAAGCAAGTCATCAATAACATGGAAGATCTGTGCCTGTTCCTTCGCCTAGCTATCGATAGTTGCGTCGATCGATTTGAGGCTCCTCAAATACAAACCGTCTCTGATGCGTATGCTTCGTCATCTGATGCTCTAGCTCGGCTTATTGTCAAACTGGTTGTGGCACGTCAGACAGAGGGTGAGGTCAAAGGAGACAAAGCGAAATTCCTCAACTCTGTCCTGTCAGTTTGTGTCTTGGTATTGAACCATCATCATGTTAGACGTGGAGAGGCTTTTAACCAGAAAGTCTTTGTTCGGTTGTTCTCCACAATATTAACCGAGATGAACTCTGTTGAGGAAGAATTGACCGAGGCTGAGAAAATGGAGATACCTATCGTTTTTGCGACCATCTTCCAGCAGTTGCAACCAAAATATTTCCCAGGGTTCATATTTGGCTGGCTGAGTCTTGTGTCACATCGAGATTTTTTGCCTGTTTTGATGAGAATCCCAGAAGACGCAGGATGGAAAGCATATGCTCCAATTATGAGCGAGTTAATGTCCTACTTGGGAGATTTGTTGAAGTCTCCAATCACGACAGATATAAGTGACGTAATCTACCACGGAACGTTGAAGTTGTTATTGGTCTTGCAGCACGATTATCCCGAATTCCTTGCGGCACATCACTCGCAATTGCTGTCGAATATTCCAATTCACTGTACATATCTGTACAACATGATACTCACTGCAAATCCAGCAAAATTCTCCAAGTTGCCAGACCCATTTCAACCAGGGCTAAAGGTCGACCGCCTTCCAGAGATTCATCAATCCCAGCAATCACAAATTGAGTCTGAATCAACGTTGCGGCAGAGCGGACTCTTCGATCTTCTTGATCAGGCTTTGCAAAGCGGTCCAGGCGAGGACGTAGTAGCTGCAATCGCACATGAGATTCAGATCAAGCGAAGACAAGATACTGGCTTTTGTTTCGTTCCAATCAATGTAGATATCAAGCTTATCGAAGCCGTCGTTGCACAGATTGGCTCATACTCTATTGCCAAGGCCAACGAGACTGAGGGACCAAATTTCGTTTCCAACTCACCAGCAGCTGTGCTACTTTCAATGCTTGCTCGAGAATTACGACCAGAGGCACGCTACAATTTGCTGAACAGCATCGTCAACCAAATCCGTTTCCCCAACAACGAGACTCACTTCTTTTCTCAAGCATTATTGGAGATTTGGGGTAGAGACCTCAATGATCCAGAGGAGACCGATATTCGTCAGCAAATAACAAGAATCTTGTTAGAAAGACTCCTAACCAGTTGGCCACAGCCATGGGGACTGAATCTTGTTTGCGTCGAGCTCATCAAGAATGAGGCATACAACTTTTTCGAAGCACCATTCATTAAGTCGGCTCCAGAGGTAGGATCGGCTCTGACAATCACTTTAAAAAAAAATACTAATCTCTCACAGATCGGTGAGCGTTTCGTAGCTCTTACACGGAATATGGCCGGATAAATACCGCCCATGGATGACTCCTTATCAAACCAACTATCCTATACTCATACTCTCACCCTCACCCTCACCCTCACACCTTCCGAGTACAGACAACATAAGTTCATTTCTAAGTTGTTAATTAACCAACCTACTGGAAATCATAAACGGCGTTCTGACAGATCTGAATGATTTGTATCCTGCATAGCGAGCGAAGGGCTGGGGGTAATTTTCTTTATTTTGCGCAACCACTTTTTGCACTTCGGAGCGGCGTGACAGGGAAACGAAAAACTGTTTTATAAACTCTAATGCGTCCCTTCATGATTAATTCTATTTCTCCTGTGGCCAGCGTTGTAGGTGGGCAAAAGGGCATGACACGGTGGCACGTGACGAACAAAACATATATGGCGTGGAACTGGCTGGCTTTGTCACCTTGGGGATTTGGGTGATGGCGCTCATGTATCATATTAAAGGAGTTTGTAATTTTCAGCTTATAGTGTATTACCATTTGCCAAAACCCGTTTTCTTGCCCATCGTTTGAACTATGTTAACTATAAATTGAGTTTATAAAGAAAACATTACGTGGAAGACTGTGTGCGTATCCGGTAGCCTTAAAATCAATTCCCTTCTCGTCACCATTTCTTACTCCTCTACAATAATGCCCTCTTTTTCATCCAGATTCATAAATCCTTGCTCTCTTTATTAATCTCTTCTACATAACTTGTAAGCTGCCTGCCCCAGGATAATCCATCTTTAGCAACATTCGGTAAAGGTGGAGAGGAAAATGCTAAACTATTACTTACTCTTCCGTTCCTAATCTTATTCGTTCGATTAAAACGGTCGTATGTGAATCATGTAAATTCGTACCAAACAAACAAACTGCAAATCAGAAGATTCATCTCTCATAGATTTGATGATTCATATATTTCAAAAGGTAGTTAATTGTTGAGTACTTTAATTCGACCACTTCTTAATCCCAAGAAAATTAGTTGCATCCATCAAGAATTTAAAACGGAAAATCATCTGCATATATCTAAGATAAAGAAATAGCAAGAAGCTACTTCCTTATCCCATAAAAACATACATTCAAACTCACACGCGCTTAACTGGCGCCGAAGTCTTCTCTTTGCCTTTAGCTTGAGCGAATACACAAAACGCCAAACTTCCAGGGTCACAACATTCGTTGGAGGTAATTACTTCCTCTATGTACAAGTACACAAGATGTCATCCTCATCAGACAAATTGTCCAACTTGCGGCGCAGGAGATTTCTCCGGTACATGTGCTTCTTGTGGTTCTGGAACGGGGTTTGGAAATCGCAAGCCTGAAAACTAGTGATCACCATGTAGAGGGAGTGGAGAATTAGAACAGAGAAATCTATGTGTGATGTTGTCCTAGGTAAAGAATTAAGAGGAAAAGTAAGAGGAATTCTCCCATGGATTGTGCCATATTCCATACATTTCTTTGTCCGAGGTTATAGCTGGCCAAAATTCCTGTTCGAGGACGTCGACCACTTATGTCAGGAGCCAGATGTAGCAATATCTCATGTCAACAAACACGCCCGGGCTTGGTGTACCGCGCATGCAGGAATTCTCTCTATTTTGTGTGAGGTTATCCAATGACGACTATGGGCCTGATTGATAATATAAAAGAGGACCATATTACTAAACATCCTGGAGAAGTTACCAATGGATGATGGATTATACAACAATATAGAACTCCATAATTCACCAGCTTCTCTATCAACAAATCCAGATGCCAGGATCGAAGTACTCTTCTAGGCCGTGTACGCCGATTGGAGAAAGACCATCCAGGCTGACCCCCATAAAACGATTAAAAGAAAGGTAACGAGCTATTTGGTTCTGTCACTCAGCCACGCGACGAGATAGTACACTGTTGAATTGTATACTCTTTATTTACATCTCAAGGACTTCTTCCTGACGAATAGCCTCAACATTAGTATAACAGTAGCAGATCTATGGGCCTTAGCAAAATCATACACTTTGTAACCAACCTTTAGAGACTTAAACCTAGCTCTCTCTAGGTCTTGATATGTACGCTCATTAAACCATATATATTTTATCTTGTTGCATCATTTTTCTGGAAGAAAATCATCTACATGACTCAATAGTCGAAAACAGGTGACCTCGTAGGCAGGTAATTGCAGTAGCTCAATTTTATGTTACATTCAAGCCAAATTTTTTATTTTATATAAGCGAGGTTGCCGTTTCAGATACGAGAAGCTACTGAATGATAGGACTCAGTCGGGAGTTGTCTCTTCCTAAGCTAGACGTAGCTATTAAAATGGACTCTAGAAAGTCCAGGAAATTCAGACACTTATTACCATCCAGGCTGCCCACACGTGAAGTCCGATACTAAATACTGTAGAGCAGCAGGTCAACTTGTCAAGATGACATCTCTATTAGAAGTCTGAGGGCAAAATACAGATCGGTAGATAGCAGTTGTAGCTATTGTATGTTATTAGAACGAGATAATTTATGAATCTGCCCATCTCTCCAAGACATCACTGCTGCTAATAATATACATAGTCTCCTCTTGCACGCTATCTCCCGACAACCGAAATCCCAAATCAAAGCTGCTTGTATTTAGATCATCCCGCCCACAGTATGACTAGTATCCACCAGCAGAGCCATTACAGACCAAAGATGGCTCCCCCGGCCGTCTACCGCCAGAAACTTCTCCATTAATAAGTTTGAAACGACGAAACAGACAATGTCTTATCTGGTTCCAACTTTGGATATACCCCATTCCGACACTGCTCCTAATGAACGCCAAATTTCCTCCCATTTAAGTTTTTTTAATGTTGGACAAAGGAAATACGTTACAAGATCATCAATATGTACAGAAAGGCTCCTCGTTTATTAGAAGTAAGACTAGACGCCCCACTTCGTTCACGGGAGGCCAAAACTAGAAGGAAATAGCTAGAACATTCCACCGGGAACTGGCGGAGCTGGTGGAAGCCCAGCATTAGATGGGAAAGCTGGAACTGCTGGACTGGGGATTGCATTGGCAGCCTGTCTCGCGCGCGCGTTCAGGTTCCCGCCTTCACTGGAGATCTTCCGAAGCTTTCCTTTACCCTTTGGTTTCGCGTCTTCGTCAGCGGAAAAGGTGCTCATTTCCTCAGTGGATTGTGTTGCTGCCGGCAATGAATAATCGTCATAATCATCTTTTTTGCCAAACCCAAACATTGCACGGGTCTTCCGCCTTGGATTAACAGCAGGGATAGGGGGCGGTGCCTCAGAACCGTTCTGGAGAGATACTCCAGGAGCAAGATCGACTGTTGTCACCCTTGACGTCGAGGATATGAATCTTGGTTCGGAGATTTCTGACTTATTCACGGAACGTTTGCGAGCACCAGGGAGTCTGGGATCGTTCGGAAGTCCGTGTGTTGTCGGGGTCATGGCTCGAGAACCCCCCGGTGAAGGCTGCATCAGTGAAGGAGTCGTGTTGGCCGAAAACGGAGTGATGGGCGATGGTCTTGGTGAGAGACCAATGTCCAAACCATCCCCTGTTTGAAGAGGCTGTAGCTTGTGACCGTCGAAATATCCAGATTTGCTATTGCTTCTATTTCTAGAGGTAACCATAGAGTTGTTCATTGGGGATGGCATTGGAGAGGGCGAGAATGGCAAACCGGGAGTATTTGGTGATCGAGGTAGGTAATGGGTGGGTGGAGGGTTAAGGCCTTCTGGGAACGTGCGAGTTAAACTTGAAGTTCCTTCCGCCATCGATTTGGCCAGATCGTCTTTGTATCTATCATTACGACCTTTTGAATGGCCCGATGCATCCGAGCTTGACCGGTCTCTTGAAGGACGTGTTGATGGAAGTCCAGTTCGATTTTCCTCTTGGCTTGATCGCTCTTGGTTGCTACTTTTTTGAAATCCATTCTGTGCAACCCTAGGGGAAGGACGGCTCTCGTGACTAGGGGAGCGTTGTCGTACACGGATATTAGGAGGTGCATGGTCTCTCAGAGGTCCTCTCTGACTTTGTTGGTCAGTCATATTAGCCTTTACCCAATCTTGTTCAGCTCCCTCGAGTGCCATGCGTTGTTGGTGTCTCATAGCCACCTGCTTCTCTCGATCTCGCTGCGCGTCCCTACGTGCTTGCCGAAATGCTTTAGTCTGAGGAGCTACAATGGGTGCAGTAGGAATAATTGCTGGAAGGACGTGGCTTTTAGTTCCTCTTAGCATGTCCTCCTCTTCTTGTTTCCACGAAGCATCGTCGAAGCCTGGCTTTCCTGGTGATGGAGAGCTACTGATAGTGGAATTTCCAATTCCCAGCATTTTCATGGCTTTGGACGAACCTGGTTTGTCTCCTCTCACTACGATCGAGCCTCGACTTGTCTTGTTTCTCAGAAGTCCAAGGGGGTTAGTTCGAGGCTGCGACTGTCCATCCTTCGACCATTCCGAACCTCCAAACGCTGGACTGGCTGATCTACTCTCTGTCTCTACAAAACTCTTCAGGTTTTCCTGAACTTTTCTTCTCCTAGCAGCTAAATCCATCTTGAAGTCTTGCTGCTCTTTCTGGGTCTCTGAGCTACCATTCCGTGTATGATGAGATTCCATTTCCTTCTCCCAACTACTTTTTCCAGGCCCTATATTGGGAGACTTTGGGTTAAGAGGTAAAGGAACAACTGTTTCGATTTTTTGCTTGCGTACTGCGCCCTCCAGACTGAAATTATTTACGTGATCACCATCATCACTTTGGGTATCCCAATCATCGTGTTGCCAAGGATTGGTTTTATTGCCATAATTATGCTGCGGCAATGGCTCAGTAGGTTCTTCAGGGAATCTTGAGACGAAGCCGGAAGAAGGCATACCGCCGTATGTTGAGCCTCCATATATCGAAGATGTATTGCTGTCCGTTCTCATGTGTTGATGGATTAAACTACCAAGTCCGGTGGTTGGGCCTAGGGTCGGCGAATCACTTGGAGTTGGTTCACGTATAGATGGAGCAGGCGACTCTTCGACCCGAAGCCGTGGCAATGTGGGTGACATTGGGCTAACATTGTCATCGTTCAAATCCGGGAACTCGAATGGTCTCGCTCTAAGTGCGGGATGCTCTGATTCCGGAGGGCGTTCAATAGAAGCGGGTTGTTCTTGCCTATACTTGTTATATAGATCAATTGGTTTTAGGGGCTGCTGATATTTGGGTTCCGCCTCAACTTCATTGACCGTATTAATAGGAGATCCTACTGAGCTACTGTTGGGTGAATTCAAGAACGATGCTCCATTGTTTGAGGGGTTATTGTCCGTTTCCGCAAGTTCAGGTACTGAATTCTCTTGGATGCGCTCATGAGGAAGAACTTGTCTTTGTACCGACGAATTCGATCTAGACCTAGCAGAGGCAGAGGCAAATGTGGCACTCGAATCTCCGCGGGGGCGCCCCACTGTTCGTTGACGTGGAACAAAGGCACGAGGAGGTGAATGTTTCCTCAAAGGTGTAGTATCTCTCCCTTCTCTGCCTTCCCTGCCAAGCTGCATCTGAAGCTGTCTTTGGGAGTACTGGCTCTCATCGTAAGGTTGCACTGGTTTTGAAAATGCTCCAAGAGCAGTAGCCTTCCCTATATCGTTTGGCTGAACGGCAAGCACAGTATGATCGTCATCTCCACTGATTGGAGGACTCAGCGGTGCTACAGCTCCAAATACTTGCGCTCTTTCTGTGACGATGTTCGGTCGTACACCAAAATCGAAATTTCCTCTAGAGGCCAGTGTTGGCGATGGACTGGTGGTTCGCATATTAGGCATACTAGCCTTACCTACAATCTGTTGTCGATCCCATCGATCAGACGTGTAAGCAGAGCCGGTAGGTGAGGCAATACCAGGAGGGGGCGTTTGGGCTCCAAAGGTGCGTTGTCGAGTAAGTGTATCGATCCGGTTCATAGCCGAAGACTGCTGCTCGTTCAAATGCTGATCCAGACCACTCTCGTAAAGGCGACGTGCTTTTGTGGTAGTCCTCTCCATACCACCTTGCAAGGATAATGGTGCACCGGGGGTGAGGGGTGTTTGCGGTCCACTTAATGAAGGAGTTCTTTGAGATGTGAATGACGTTGCGGCGGTTGAACTGCGTGTTATTGTAGAAGGGCCAGCTGAAGAAGTTGTAGATGATGTTTCCCTGTTGCGATTATAACCTGCTAAAGGAGGTGACGCTGATCTTGTGAATTGAGAGCTCTGAGCAGCTTCCTCACGTTCACTTTCCTGCTCCCGTTGCTGTTCCCGCTGTTGCTCTTTCTCTCGTTCACGCAGCTTTTGAAAGGCAGATTGGCTGACATCGTGATCGTACAGTGCTCTGCCTCCCATCCATCCTATATCTGAGCCGTCTCCCATTTTTTTGGTGGATGCAGATGCTTTTGCTGGAATTTTGTATATCTTCTGGCGACCTCCGAAAAAGTTGTTTCCTTCTCCTGGCTTCGCACGATTCATGATACTTCCGCTGTGCACCGAATCATCATCAGCCCCATAACCAAACGAATCGGTTCTGCTTTTAGCCAAAGGTGGTCGAATCGAACCGTTAATGGACGAAACTTCGGCTATATCTGATAATCCAAATGATGAGAACCCAAAATCATTCATTCGTGACTGGCGGTTGGATGAAAATAGCACGCTATCATCGCTGGCTTTTCCTATCTTCGATTTTGGATCATCTTGTTCCCTTAGCATAGAAAACCGTGCAGACAGGCCACTCATCAATAGACTGGTTCGAAAATCGTCAGATGACGGCAGAGCATTGGCCAAGTCTAATTCCAGCTTTGGCTCGGGTTCTTGGTGTTTCTTGCTTCCCAATCTGAAGGTCTTCGAAGGCTTCAACGTTGGCAGCGGAGGAGGAGCATCTGAATCGTTGGAGGCTCGACCAATTGCCTCATTTGCTTCCTTGGCCTTCTTCTTCGTCCTAAAACGATTCATTGTGACTTGCCTCCAGCACCTGTCATGTCTAGGTGAATGTCAGTGGGTGATGAACAGAAGAATACCCGAGACGAGTTGAGGCAAATAGGGATGGGCACACTCACGGATTCAACTAGTATGTCTCCAGCTTGCAATTATACCAGAGGCGCCTGGTAATCACGTTTGGCAAAACTAATTTGATTCGAAATGAGATCCCGGTTTGGAAGTAAGGGACCGGAATTGGGGAAATGCAATTTGTTCAGACCAGCATCAACCTAGAATGGTAAAACAAAAATGGTGACAGGGCCTGGGGTATGGCAAATAACACCCGACGAGATGTTATTGTGGTGGAACCGGGGAATAAAATGACGATGCGTTATGAAAGACAACAGTGTCGCTCAGGGATAGGGAAGGTTGAGGGGGTATCGATATTCCCGAATGTTTTTCCTTGTCTGCTGGTGCTTCAGAATTCTGATGAGATGTGTCGAGGACGTTTCGGTATCCTTGGAAATTTGCCAACCTAATGAATATCCCCCAATATGTTTCCTACTCGTGCCAGACAACAATTAGTGACAATGTGAAGGATTGGATAGTTGTTCGGCGAGAGATTGTCGTCAGGGCTTTGATTTCACGACGCGGTTGCGTGTCGGACGGTAGACTGTAGAGACGTGGGAAGCGACTCGGAGATTCGAAGTCAATGCATGAAAGGTTCGTCCCGCAATGATAAAGTTTAAGTACTCGCGACAGAGTTTCAAGATGTTGATTGATATTGCAAATGAGTGACGTTTGCTGTCGGTGGGAGAGAGGTTTTAGATAAGCAGGACAGCGGAGAAGAAGGTATTTTGAGCAGCAGGAAGAGGAGGAGGAAAAAGAGAATTAGAAAGGAATGTAATACTGTCACGAAATGCAGAATGGAGAAGTGAATGTTCGGCAACCGTGATGACTTTGACTTTTCGGGGGGTGGGGGGGCCTTTCCGCGCTATATCCCATTTGGGACTAATCAGGAACCAGCAGCAAACAGGAAAGAAACAGGACGCAGGCGGGGAGCGCATCCAATCGAATTCGCAACTTCAGCCGCCACACGAAGATAGGACTGGTGGTATGTTTTCGATACCGCTGTACAGTACAGGACAGGGACCCCAGGTTTAACAGGGCTGCAAAAGGGACAAGGTATTCCGTCCGTACATACGTATGTACATGAAAGTACCTGTTGAGTACTCACTTGTGCACTTGCTGCAGCACTTGTCACGCCAGCCCATCCTCACCTGCGGCAGATGGAGCGCACAGATACACTTAAATACGTTTTCGACGTCTTTACGGTACTGCGATAGGGAAAGCAGCTATAGTGGAAGAAGGGAGGCATTTGGGCGCGATTTCGGATTATTTAGGGAGATCCCCCAACCGACGGTACGATCAAGCAACTATCCCACAGGAAATAACTGGTTCTCCCACACTCTTAAAAGGACACAAGTGTGGATTGGTACGGCGAAAACCATACTACATGTACACTACACTACACTACACTATGTTCTTGATAGCTAGATCAACTCGGCTCCGCTTCTCTCGCAAGATTATCTTTTGAGTGCGTCGGCTCATATTCCATACATGATATATTGTTATTGCATCAGCACGCACTTGCAAGTCCATCCATACTGTACCCCGCCTGTTTTCTGCAAGAAGCACTTTCTTCCGACCATACTCTGGACAAGTTTCTCTATATGCGCTGGAAAAAGGCTTAATGCATGCCGAGCTTCTTTGAGTTCACGGGTATTCTATGTTATGAACCGTGCCGCCAGTGTTTTCAATCTCTCACTACCTACAGTAATAATACTTTACTTTTAGACAACTTATACCATACACCAACTATACAATGTACCTGGCCAATTTAAAGAGAAGGGAAGAGGTTCTCGCTGACGTTTGTTTGCGGGGTGGAGAATCTACGGAGTGCAGCTGTCTTCCTACTTAGGACATGTCCTATTGAGTGGTTGGGCAAGCCCAAGGACGCTATGGCTTCTTCCTCCTTGCTTCCTAGAAAGGTTTCAGACAACGCGCCAGTCTATTGTCTCTTGCCTCCTTCTGGAAAAAGCAATTCCTAAGTGTTACCAGTGTTACGATAGTGCGTTTAGACTGTTTGACAAGTTCATCATTGTCTCGCGAAAGCAGCCAGCGGTAACTTGTTGCTCGACTACGAAAGTATCTCCAATCCAACGTTTGGCTGGAAAAGGGGGTCGCGCCTCTACCAGGGCTCCACGAGCAGCAAGGAATAAAAACCAGGCTCGAGCGGGCCAATGCAGCAGCCAAAAGCCCAATTTGCAGATTGCCCAATCGGGCGCCACCGTTAAACCTCAAATGGCGCTTGTGCCTGACAGTTTTGCCCCTTTGATTTTGGCTGGGGTGGCCCCCGACCCCGACTTGCTGGTAAAATGATCGATTTGCTCAGGGGCTGGAAAATCAATCCAGACTCTTTCAGCAGTATAGTTGTAGTACCGGCATCCAGCTCCAACCAACAGATCTCGGATACATGAAGATCTGCAGCTGAAGAAATGTTGTCCAGACTGTATTAAGTACAGTACAAGACCACTGAAATTCTTTAAATTGCCACTAGGGTTATTGATCGGAGCGACTATTTGCACAGCTTGTCAGGCCCATACATGTTTATGATAACTCTGATATCAAACACATCCCCAGGACTATGAACCCTTACTCCTTGCCTTGTCTGGAGAACTCCGGCTGCTGGCAATCCCGGGAGCCTTCCGGTACAATGTCGCTGATCGTTGCCCCAGAAATTTTATACACTTTTGATGTATTTGATATCTTACGCATGCGACGTATCAACTCGAACTGGGTTTTGGAGCTATAAGATACTAAACTTAACAGCCTATTTGGTCGCCTCCAGGCAGGATCTACTGATTTTTCAGGAGGTGGCAAATGCCCACGGTTTCATTTATATCAGATAATGTGCAAGTATTATTCCTCATCAACATGCTTACCCCTATGGATCTTATGTCAGTAAGGCAACCCCCAAGTTTAGTATCCACCACTTACTGATTTTCGGATAACCATCCTGTAAGCAAGCTAAAAAAGAATCCTTTTCTTACAGTACAAGAAGACGAAGCATGCCGACGCCATACTTCCCAGCTTATACAAGCCACAATATCAACAACTATCAACTACCATCTGCGCATTTGAAATACCGACAGCTGATCATTGCCCACCCACCCACTTCGTCTCATCTCCACGTACTTCGTAACCCGTGTAACCCTATTGTATGTGCATACAGTACAAACCACCCAGACGTGATCTCATCTTACCACAAACCCACTAGAAAGGTAAAAGCTACCGCATATCCCAACCCTGAAAATCATGATTTCCATCTCACCTCAGCGCTTACTTCAAACCTCCAGTATCCCTCAAGTAGTATAGCAAAAGCAAAAGCAAAAGTATAAAAGCAAAAATAAAACCCCCGGGCCCAACCACATCTACGGGATGGGATGCAGGGCAGCTTCTCAAACGACCGCGCTCAAGATGTATCCGAGTATGTCGGTACCCGGAAGCATTTCATATGAAGTTTCACATGATTTAAATTCAAAATATAGTTTCTACTTCAGGTACTTGACAGCAGAAACCTGCGACGTAAAGGCGCGAAACAATCACATTGTTGGCAGACTTCCTGTCCCCGCAAGTCTCCATGAAGATAACAGTTTTGGTGCCCACCTCATCCCAACACTGTCAAGACAATTTATCCCTCTCTGTTCAAGCCGCAAAACTACAAAACAAAAAACAAAACAAAAAGACCCCTCATAAGAGCAGGTCCAATCAATGGTGACAAAATAAGTCGTGAGGCTCCATTCGGTTCAAGGCCCTCGTCGGCGGGTGAGCCGGATCGTTTATTTAATCTCCCCAAATTTCCCCAACTTTCAAATAGTGAGGAAGGGGGAAACGCGCTGAAGACGCGGATCTTGCACGAGAATGTCACCGGACGGTGAACGCGCTATAGCGCGCCAAATTATTTTCCCGAAGATCTAGATCGTTGAAAGCTGAACGGGGTAAATATTATCAGGATTATCGACTGGAAAGTGTTAGGTGGAAGATCGTGCGTGGTAGGCTCGTGGCGGGTTTGCGTGATGGATGGTTGAGAGGTACTTAGGAGGTACCCTTCGTATCTAATGAAAATACTTGAGCAATAATTGGGTTGCAAATTAACTACAAATTTTTAAAGTACAGTACATACCTAAGTTATGGTACAGTAAGTTGTAGGTGCGATGTTGTGCGAGGGCAGGTTGTTTTCCATTGAATCTTCAAGGTTGTAAATAAATTGAGGTTCGAGGTGACGTCTGCCAGCGTCTGTCATGATTTCACATATAGTGCAATATATTGTGAAACTGGATTTACTATGGGAAAGCTTGATGGTTCTCGTACCGGGCTGTTGGAATTGTAGGCTAAGTCTGTCATTGCAAGCGTTGGGGAATCCGGGAAGGTTGAGGCTATTTGGGTTCTCCTGCGCTCGCGGTTGGTTATTTGTGTCAAGTAAATTGGCACTTTGTAATCTTTCTAATTGCTAGATTGGGATGACTGTGGCTCGATCAGAGGGGAATTTTGGTGCTACAACCTATACGACGTTATCCGAACTTGTACGCAAGTATGCTGATTCGTATTTCCAGGGAGTACGGCTACATCTTCCAAGAGAAGCGATGAAGTGTATCGTTTCAACCAATATCTCCAAAACACCCCGATAGTGGTATCAGGTCACATCTGACGTCGTCCGCTAAACACAAGTACGAGGTTTATTTAGTGAATTGTGAGTTTAACAATGTACACTAGATTTAGGAGGAGTCTTCTGTTCTGCACATGATCTATTTCCAACAATCATCCGTCTGCTGCATGCGAAGAATCGTTCTCCAACTCATCCAAATCCGGTCTCGAACTTAAGCCCATCCAGTTATTTTGCCAAATTCAAAGATCGAAGCACTCAAATCCCATTGAACTTGCTTTCTATATTCTCAGTAGAGAAATGGCCAGCGGAGACACCAGTTTGTCTAAATCACTTGTGTGGGTTTGGAGCACTGGTCTGGATAGGAGCTCTATCAATTTAGAGATAATACAGCTCACGATCGACGCCATGTTTTTCCAGAATGCAATCTTCATCGAATGCATGCTTCCTATCTAGTTCGGATGGCACTTTAAGGTTAATCTGATCCCATTGTCAAAAAGTCACTAAAAGTCACTATCTAACATGGGTTCAAACTTTTCTTATCTAACCACCCACGTTTTATATAATAATCTATTACACGATGGATGCAACACCATCCTTCTCACGATATTTCCCGAGCACTCCCGGGCCTTTCTTCCTCGGCTGTTTTGTGTCACCCAAGCCTGCCATTCCCTCATCGGGTACCGGAAGACAAAGCCGTAACTCATACCCAAAGGCAGGACTACTATCATCACCTCCGTTCCTTCTTCCTTCGGGTACAGATCCATATGCCAACCTCTTCTAGCCCTAGCATACACGAACAGCGAAAAAAAACTTCGCCTCCATGGGAAAATTAATGAAGGACCAATGCAATATCAGAACATGCGAGACGGCACGCGTATTAAACCATCTATGTTCTTCTACATCCAATTTGATAAAGTCATATCTATGAAGTCAATCACTCCTGTGGGGTGAAGGGCAAGCGTTCCGATCCGAAAATGGATCGACAGTCATTTTGAGTGTGGGTGCAAATCAAATCCAAAAGCAAGTCGTCAAACAACATGAAGTAAGTGTCGGTTTGAATTAGAGAGGATCACGGTTGATGTTTTTCAAGTTGATTAGAGGGACGAGGGAAAGAGGGAAGGGGAGAGATGATTGTGTATAGAATGCATGAGCTCGTGTAGATATCACCTCGTATCCAGGATTTTCATCAGTTATCAGCAATCAGTTGAAACATCGAGATTACATTTTGGTCAATAATCATGTAATAACCCTTCCGTCGAAATCGGATGCGGAGTCAACTTGATGTGATCGATCTACTACTCCTACAGTTCAGACCACGATCCTCTTTCCTTTCTCCTATCCGACTATCAAAATCAGATAACGCTAGCCTAAACTCAAGCCTTCACTGTTGTTGAGAACATCTTGTCTCTGTGAGTCTCAAAATGGGTCTTCATGAGCCGATCGGATCCATCAATGCTAGACGAAGAAGAATACCCACCTCCCAGGCCGACTCTAACTTCTCTGTTCTCCTTCCTTCTATAAATCTACCCCGATCAATAGTCTCAATATCCCAACAACATTTCTAGCTCCTGGATGAGTGCTACTAATATTTCCGCCTTACGGATATTCTCTTTTTACCATCAGAGATAGCACAAGCTGTTCAACAGCTGGCGCAGGAGCGTTTCGTTGTCAGGCAAGAACAAATAGCAGAGCAGGAACATTATTATTGATACAACGAGCTGGAGCTGGAGCTGTGGCAACTGTTAGATAGTTGAGATTTGATAGCTGAATTTCATGTTGCTGGGCTTTTCTTTTTCGCAGTTGTTATACTGAGCTGGCTGGGCTTGGATTTTCTACAAGATTGAATCACTGAGAACATGAAGCTTCTTGTGTTCTTCTGTTTATGCTCCTCAGTAATGGGACTGAAGTAAGATTGAACTTTTCTCTATTTTCGAAATATATTTATTGTAGAAATGCGCGAGAGTGATTGGATAGTCTGGATGTGTTATTGAGAATTTTTGAGAATTCTGGTGAATCATAGACAAATCAAAATCTCAGGTTGCTCTTGAATAACCACATCCTGCCACTAAGATCACTGACTTCAAATTGTGAGGGAACCTTTTACTCGAGTATTGTTTAATGTGGTTATTGAGAACTCAATCAGAATGATAGTCTCTAGCATAAGTGTCGAAGTTATTGACCCTCTGCTAACTCAATGCGCGTGTTCCCCACTTCTTGCTCAAAAAGGTATCTTGCAATTAGGTGATCACAAGAGTATATTATAATGGGCCGGTTGTGATATGGGCACCTTAACTCTTGATTTGAGGAGAAAATCCTATATTTCGACACACTCTAGTTTTTGGAGGTGGAGATTCCAAAGAACCACATCGAAACAGTTGAAATAGACGATTATATCTCGGTATCAAAACCATATTTCTAGACGCCATACTGTGAGGAGACACTGTATATTGATAGCAGGCACAAAAATGGAGCTCCAGTACTTTTTGTTGATATGATCTTGATCTGCCTTATAAACATAGCATTTCAAGGCCAAATTAATTGAAAACTTCAGAAATCCAGCGTATTCTTAGGATAGTTTCCATGCTGTTCTTGTACAGGATGCCCACGCTCTAGAATCCGCACATCACCGACAGCATCGACTGTGCCATCTTCAAACATAGTAAACACAACATAATCTCAAGGGGGATCAACTAGGGTTGAATCCCACAGATTTAAGGCGGGGAATATTTACTTTCAATTCAGATCAGGAGTGATTCGGTTACTAATAGATTTTTCAAGCGACTTCTTATGTACTAGTTGAATAAATCTGGTAGCTTAGAAATATGGCCAGCTAGTTTAAACTGAAATGTAGTAATTGTGTCTAAAGTCAATCGGAAATATATGCACTGCCATATCTTTCATGGCACTTAAATTCGAATCTGCTTAGCTAAGGACAATGCTCATTGTGCTACTTTGAGGGGAATTTCATAAGAATAATATAAGCTTCAACGTAAGGTTGAGACTTTCAAGGGAAATTGGTTGTCTCAGTAAAAGTAATTTTGCTATCTACTGTTGAGGCTGATGGTGAAGGCTCTGATCGAGAACCGGTCATTAACATTGCCCCCTGTGCGATGCTAAGGGCAATACTATGTCTCGCACTCTCCTCGACGAGAAATTGGCGTGTATTTCGATGATTTAAAGATTAATAATTGATGCAAAACTTTGATTAAAATACTTGTCAGTAAATTTTCAACTGCCTGGGATATGTACTGTACATATAGTTGCTTAACTTTAGATGATTGCTGTTGCATGCTTTAATGCTAGTAGATCAAGACCGAAATATGTGTTAAAGTACGTAGAAATACAGGCGGTAATATGGTTTATAAAAGTGTTTATTTATGGTGGCTTATATAATTTGTGTAGTGGTAACTACACTCATTTGCTCGTCCAGTTCGAAGAATAGGGGTTAAGCGAGAGAGGGCATGTGTATGGAAAAACCCCCCAAATTCTTATGAAGGCGAGCGTATTGGACATGGTAATAAACCAATCCGCCTCAACGTTTGATTATAATTAATCCACTGCTCATCACTGACCTAAGACAGTCCAATAACGTACGCAATGTTCCTGTCTCATTCGTCTATAACGTTCATGGAAAAAGGGGCTCGGATAACTGGGTGTGCAACTATCATTTATTCTAAAACTACTCGAAACTCGCTTCAACACCTCGATAGTTGGCATCTTGAATTCTGGCATCTGGAAGCTTCATAAGGTCAGCAAATAACCATCAACACATACAAGATGAGACGCATAAATGCTTTGGTGCTCTTGAGTGCTATCTCAGCTCCTACATTTGCAGCGGAATCTACACGACCAAGAGGTGTTGGTCCAGAATGTTAGCAACTCCCCCCACCACCTACCTACTTGAGGATGGAATGCTATTATCAATTGAAGCCTATCTAATATTTTAACATAGTTGCGAAGTACTATAAAGGTACCGATAGCTTTACATGTATCTCCAGTCCGTCAGTCAAGCTTGACCTCTCCCAGATCAACGATGATTACTGCGATTGTCCCGACGGATCAGACGAGCCTGGAACCGCAGCTTGCACATACCTTTCTACATACTCCCCTCCACAACCTGTACCTGGTGCGCCGGCCGGAACTTCGAATATTAGTATAGCTCTTCCGGGGTTCTATTGCAAGAACAAAGGACATATTCCAGGCTATATCCCACATACATACGTTAATGATGGAGTTTGCGATTACGAGATATGCTGTGATGGCAGTGATGAATATGATGGGGTGGGAGGCGTCAAGTGTCCCGATAAGTGTAGTGAGATTGGAAAAGAGTGGAAGAAGCTGGAGGACATAAAGCAGAAGTCTATGCGAAATGCTTTGAAAAAGAAGGATGAGTTAGTGAAAGAGGCACAGTCGCTGAAAGCTGGTTTGGAAGTTACAATTTCGAACATCAAGACAGAGATTACGGGGTTAGGAGTTAAGGCGGATGATCTGGAGAAGAAATACAATGAAGTTGAGAGGAGGGAAAGAGGCAAAATTGTTGGAAGTAAGGGCAAGGGGTCAAAAGTTACAATTCTTGCTGGACTGGCCAAGCAAAGGGTTGAGCAGTTGAGAGAGTCCTTGATTAACGTAGTTGCTAAGAAGAATGCACTAAAGCAGAGGGTTGAAGAATTGGAGCATATCCTGTCAACTTTCAAGGAAGAGCGGAATCCCAACTTCAACGATGAAGGTGTTAAGAGAGCTGTTAAGGCCTGGGAAGATTACGCAGCAGCTAAGGTTGATACTGACGAATCTGCTGAAGACCGAGATATTGAAGAAACCTCCAAACCTGACAGTGAAACCGAGGGTATCAATTGGGCAGAATGGGAGACTGAGCCAGAGGAATCTGACGTTGAAGCTCGTATGTACCCCAATCTCGACTTATGAGCGCTCTAATGTCATCTAGTATACAAGTTCGAAGCATACCTTCCAGTCTCCGTCCGAGAATGGCTTCACCAAAAGCTCGTTGATTTCCGCATCTTGCTCGTGGAAAATGGCATCTTAGCCGACAATGCTAACTCTGGGACTGAGTCCAAAGCTGTAACTGACGCTCGCTCAGCGATGCAAGCAGTCAAGGATGACCTCTCATCTAAGCAAGCCACACTCAGCTCGCTAGAAGGTGATCTCACTAAAGACTTTGGACCATCTGACGTTTTCCGTGCTCTTAAAAGCACATGTTTCTCCACTGACTCTGGGGAATACACTTACGAGCTCTGCTGGATGGATAAAACAACTCAAAAACCCAAGAAAGGCGGTGGAAACACTGGGATGGGTAATTTTGTGCGTTTCGATAAGCTTGAGGTGGATGAGGAAATTGGTGCTGATGGGAAGGGTGTTGGCCAGGGGGAGAGGATCACGATGATGTATGAGAATGGTCAACATTGTTGGAATGGACCGAATCGACAGACGACAGTGGTTTTGGCCTGTTACGAGAAGGATGAGATTTGGAAGGTTGTGGAACAAGAGAAGTGTATGTACAGAATGGATGTTGGGACGCCGGCTGTTTGTGAGAAGGCTGTATCTGGGAAGACAACTAAAGGTAAAGATGAGCTATAAATTGTATTCTAGATCTTGCAGCTTATATACGAACTCAATGACAGCGTATTTAGTTTGTCTGCTGATCAGTAATGTGAATAGTCCTGAGACTTTTGGATTAGGTTTGTGACATTCAACTTCAAGACCCAGTTCTTAGCTGTGTGGCCTATTAAAAAGGGTGTAACATTTGTTGAAGCAAACCGGTAAGCACTCTGAGGTAGGAACAAATGAAACTAATTGAAGCTATTTGCTATATATCGAGGTTGACCTTTTATTACTTAGCAAAACCTGTCTTCTCATCAGAAAATGATACAGTTACTATGCACATATCTAATGCCATTTAATGTCAATCTTGGCGTTGAGTTGAGATAGCAGCCATCAAAAATAGCAAGCCGCTGACATATCTAGATATTCCTCATTTTCAAAATGACCAAATTTGTGTGTTTGTATGACTTGAAGCTTTGCTTACCCGAAAAGCCATGCACTCTTTTAGTTCTTTTCATCTCAACATACAGTATCTACTATAATACAAATTTCACTAAGTAAACAATTGATATGTTGTTCACGTTCGAGTTACTGACAATTTAAATCAAAGATCTCCTGTTAACAGTCCAAATATACTTAAAGACGGAAGAATGAGCACCTCTGACGGTATTATACAACGTTCGGAATACGAAACTATTCTACCCTACACTACTCCAACCCCATTCTAGCTTCATCACCAATTCCCCAATCCGCTTGTTTTGCCGTGTGGGGTCTATCCTCATCCTCACTTTTAACACTTAGACTACTAGCTCTACTCCTACTTCCTTTCCTCCTCCTCAAACTCCCCGCTTTGAAACTCGAGCTCTTGCTTTCGAAACTACGGATACTTTCCGCGTAATCCGTGCCTCCTACGAAATCATTTGAGTATGTAGGCGGGTCGGAAGAAGTGCTATTGCTGTCTTGTTGCACGTTGTTGAGCTGGCTAGACGAGCGGGTTGGGGAAGACAAGGGTGTAACTTCAGTGCTTGGGGTGATTTCGACGAGTTCCCCGTCTCGATACCACTTTCTGCGACGAGTGTAACGACCCCATCCATCTTGGCCACGACGACCATCTTTCCACTGTTTGCTTGGGTTAGATTTTTG
>Ga0247734_1000461_pt1 | contig 35463 bp, 32 predicted proteins | sample UWRJL103311B2_FD_180933 | JGI IMG/M metagenome (GOLD analysis project Ga0247734, IMG submission 180933) | Plant litter microbial communities from Arlington Agricultural Research Station in Wisconsin, United States - UWRJ-L103-311B-2 | ecosystem: Environmental > Terrestrial > Plant litter >...
AATCACAACAGCGACTATTCCGAGAAACTTGCATTCCAAGCTGAAATTTGATCTTGCTTGACCCGGGTTTAAGACTTCCGGCCGTCCCGTGAAAATTCCGCCAGAAGACATTGGTGATGAGTATGGCTTTGGTACACCTGGCCGTTCTATGTCGTGTTTCCGAAGTGTGGCACTGGAAGTTGTTGGTGGCTTCTCGTTTGAGCCAACGAGGCTGAGAAATATTGAATGCTGCGTGAATGTGGCGGCTCGTGATTCTCCCTACAGCTAGAGCAAGCACAGCTTCAGACACATCCGTAAGTACTGGTAGTGGCGGTCTGCTTCGAGAGGCTATTGCTGGGTCGATGGGTCAATATACAAGTGCATGCAGAGTACAACATGGAATTCTTGATCAAGGAAGCGACTGCCATATGATGCAGAAATTCAATAACTGCCGCGCACCTAGCAAAACTGCTGTACACGCGGAATCTGTAGCATTATCACGACTTACTCATATTTATACCGCCCTCACTAGACAACCGGCACCCAAATTTGTGGTCCTGGTTATTGTAATGGTAACTCATGGCTTTGGCGGATATGGTTGCAACCTTGCCCTGGCTGGTTGCCAAGAGATGGATCGCCACAACCGTTCCGATCTGGGGTTGATATACAATGCCTCAAAACCAGCGTTGCCCTATTAACCAGCACGAATAGCAACGCTACGGGAAATTTGCTGCATGATGCGCGCCAGGAACGAGGTGAGCTTTCCAGGGATATAGATTTAATAAGCTGTGAGCATATTCACGGGATCGGCACCCTGGAATGGTCAATTATGGGGTGCTTTGGTGCTCTTCTCTGCGTACCGGAATATAATGATTGATGGTATTAAGCTTGTGCACCAGTTGTACCACCACAAGGCAACATGGTCCTAGTAGAGCTAGCTGCATACACTGCCCTTTTGCACATCGTATGACCCAAGCCCCTGCAGCACAATATCCGTTCCAGTGCTGAGTGGAGCGGTAAGAAGAGAGCACAATTGCATACCGTGATGGCGTTCGATTCTAGATGCTTTTCCTTCTTTCCGACCTCGGATGAAACTTTGAACACGTGTGTGGTCTGCAGTCAGGTCACTGTGGTGAAACTTGAATGAAAACCATGAATTATCTTTTAGGACAGATCCTTCCATTCTTAACTTAAATTGTGCCAACGAGACATTATGTACAGCTGTTGCGGACTGGCTCTATATATGTAATGTGGAAGAAGAGACATGGCAGTAGACTCAAATGCGTATAGGGGTGTTTAACTTGAATGATACTGGTTTCCCGGACATAGTCACCCAGATGGTAAGGGGGTCATTTCCGAGTTGCTCAGTTCTGAAGCCTTGAGCATCAGCTACCGGCCCAGGGAACGTCACCGGAAGTGGTTCACTGCAAATCATTTTTGAAGAGGTGACTGTCACTCCAGTTATCGTCTTTGAATTCACGTCCAGATCCCAGACCAAATTTGGCTGGCAAAGGTCCCGTGTCATCCTTTGCCTGAAAGAAACGGCAAGCTAGTTTTTATTGTCAGTTTCAACAATTCGCTAGGTCGGTATAGGTAAGACTCACATCATCGTGCTTCAAGCTGATAATAGGCCACTTTACTCTGTATAGTTATAAGCATAATGAAGGGAGTTCTCGTAGAGCAATGGTACCTACAATCGGAGGAATTCTTGAACTACAGTCTCCATCCAAGCTTCAAACAAAGATAATTTAGCCGTGACTCCGTTAATAGTGTATTCGGGTGCGTCGGTATATTTCAGATTGGCCTGATGAAACATAAACCCATCATGATGCAAAGTGAGCAAATGGCGGACACTGGTGTCTTTCTCCAATTCAAGGAGATCTTTGATGTCTCCTGTTGTCGACGATGTATCAATCCATTCTTGGACGGTACAGTCCGGCGTATCACACTGGAGTTATTAGTTAAACTAATTATCACATATATCACAATGAAAACCTACGTTGTAGTATATACGTGTTGCCCAGCGAGGTGTAATCTGAATACCCGCAAAACCGTGTTTCTCAACCGTAGTGACCAATGGCCAGTGTTCGTTATCCTAGAAATTATTGTCAGCTTTTCTTAGTCCAAATTCAAGTATGGAAGTGACGTGTCAAAGCACCTACCTCGTTAAGTAATACAGAGCGGGTATTGTCTCCAACACTAGTGATCGCTTAGTTTAAAATATTACTGGTAGCCATATCGGAAGTTGGCAGGATTTTCTTACGCGTATTTGAGACCAGCATCACTCCATGCTTTCAGGGCATCTCCGTTGTGGATACCTGTGATGGCAGGTGGAATCAGCCCTAAGCTACTGAATCGTTTAGCCTTAGAAATTCCAGTGGCTGCAAGCCATCCTTGGTTCCAAGTTATCTCCTTGTAGACATCTGAATAAGTCGCATTGTTCTGATCTTCGTGTGTAAACGTATGACTGACATGCGCAAATGCATTCAAATTCGCCGCAGTTGTCCACCAGGTCAGCAAATCATCCCCCTCAAGACATTCGCTGTTATAATTGGGATAAGCACCCGCTGTGTCCGGCCACAGACTTGTTCCGCTTCCTAAGGGTTTCGAGAACTCTAGCGGCGTATCAATCTGTTCCTCATATTCGATCGGGCCTGGTGAACATACTTCCCCAGACCAATCGGCGTCATCCACAAGTTCAATGTTACCGTTGCCGTTATGGCCAATCTCCATCCACCATTCTGATCCGATGTTCAATTTAGCATTCATCTTCTTCATGAATGTAACGTGGTTAGCTAAGTCAGCTGCTTCAATGCGATACGGGATGTTGGAGGAGTATAATTCAGTCTCTCTATAGGATGATTGTTAGCAGTATACATGTAACTGGTGTTCAATCCATACAGGAACATGTCATCGACTAGAGAATATTAGCTTATCTGAATAAAATAAAATAAAAATAAAAATAAAGATTAATGTACTTTGAGTCACCAACATTGCCCTACGCTGACCAGCATCTAAACCGAGAAAGTAAGTATTAACACGCGATGATATGGGTAGTCCTCTTACACAAGCCTCGAGTTGCCCAGTTAATCCATGCATGTTGAAGGAAGCTAGATGCCAAATTCCAATCGGTGGAAAAAGGAAGGAAAAACACCATCTACTAAATATTTAGTGCATCTGACAGTTCTTCAATGTGTGGGTACAAACTTGCTGTCTCCCATTGAGGTTATTTATCACACCAGCGGTAGTCACAGAGCTATACCCGACGGCTTTGCCAAATTGTGCGAATTCAGTAGCGATTGCAGGATTTGTAATTGCTGCAGGATAGTGCCAAAGCCCTGCTGTACTTATGCCAGCACCTGCACCTCTATGCAAAGTTATTGATATTGTTTCTAGAAGCATAGAGACTTCAACTCACATTTTGAGTCCCGCTGAGGAAAATCCAGTATCATTAGAGATGTAAACGTTTTGACTGACTCCATCGTTACAGCTAAAAGCAATGCGATAAGTATTCATCGATATCAGGTATGCTCCGATAAGGAAATACTGAGAAAAGGGTCGTACCAGTCTCCTAGAGCTTTAGTCCCAGTTTCTGATGATGGATAAGTATCAAGCCTAACCATTCGTATGCCGAAGGCGAGTTGGTAATTAAATAAAGCTGTCCATTGCTTTGAAGTTAAAGCACTTTGATAACCTTGTGAGCCACCATAGTCATAACTAACTTCTGATAGCACAACTATCATTCCGTAGTTGCCAAGTGTTGCCGAATCGTTGAGACTTGGCAAAGTTACACCTCCACGAGGAACAGAAAGAACATAGTAAGGTATCCCGTGATCGTTAAGTCCGGAATAGGCTGAGTACGCAGAGGCATAGTCACGAGCAATAACCAGAGCGGTGCTGTTAACTTTTGTGGCTACTACAGCTTGGGCGTTGATCTCAAGTGTGGTTGCAGAGGTTGTGTTTGTGCGAAAACTGATATTGTCTGCAAAAATGGTGACAAGAGGAACTTGGTCTGTAGCTTGGAAGAGGGATTGCCCATTGTCTACTGGGGTTTTTTCATGTACGGAATGTTCGTTTCTCTTGTGACTGTGGGCGGTCGCAGTTGACAGGCATAGAGCTGTGGCCAAGAAAGCCATGCTGAACCGTATGATACGCATACTTCGAAAGTTGCTGAGACTTCAGAGAAACAATAACTGGAGGAATATTATATGAGGAGAGAATGACAAGGTCCCTGAGACGCAAATCCAACACTAAAATCTGAGATAATAAGAGCAGAGGGCCAACTCTTTACGGATTCGTACTGAGAAAATCTCTGATAACAAAATGTCTTGGGGAACCAAAAAGGTAGATTTGTCAATCAAATTGAACTTGCCATTTTTCAGTTCAAGGTAACGTAACAAGGGAAAGCAATACCGGGGGCATTTGATGACCCATCTCAATACCCACTCTACTTTCACTAGGCACTTGCGCGTCGATCTCGCGCGGCTCCTGCTCAGGCACTTGTTCGTTACTGCCGTGAAGAACATAACGATCACCAGGACAAGGCTGAAACGGAGAATCTATCTCATAGGGCAAAACAATCAAAGCTCCACTACGAAAAGGTAGTGGCATTAACGTGACGTGAGAAAATTTTAACTAAACAACCGCCGTTGAGGCTATAATGAACGTATGGCATATGGGGCAGTTGGAACTGTCGCTCTTATTTTGCTTTAGCGTTTCTTCAATGCCCAATGTCGTGGCCCAATGATTAACCTTGCTTAGATTTTGGGGAACTCGGTTACATCTTGTCGATCATCTCCGCAAGGGTAGCTGCATGAGCGGGGATAATCTGTACGGAGTAGGTGTGGTGTGGTATATATGGTGCTGGGTAAAGAGGTGATGTGGACGATTCGCATGGCCAGACGTTAAACAAATACCCATCTTTTGGCGAAACCGTTAAATTTTAAGCGAAGGTGACAAAACGACCTCTCGGCAGTACGAATCAGGTTACCGCAAGTACGAAAGTGCGTATCGAATTTCTCGGCCACCATTCTCGACATTCCCAAACGCATCCTAAGAGAGACATGGGAATACCTACTGGCTCATCAAATCAACTACTGTACCGCCAGATTTATCTTTGGTGAGGAGTCATCGATCGTGATGCATGCTCGAGTTAAATAATCCCTTGAAAATGGCCACGTATACAATTATTCCCAGTGCTCTGTCTTCGGCTCCATCGTCACACCACCCGACGTGCAGCAGCACAGCAGCACAGCCGCGATAAGTGCCCGTGACATTGTTAACAGTGAAACCCATTAAGGTTGAGAAGTCGAAGATCCAAATAGATTGGAAGAAACCCCGTCTTACAGGGGTCAATGCATACCGTACATCACATCATCTATACTGCTCTGCCAAGTTCTTGGATTCCGGCTAGAACCCAGGCACTTCTCAGCTCGAATGTTTTTACACACTTCAAACTTGCCAGGTACAGCCTGTCTCACACTTTTTTGGTAGGGGAAGGGGGCTCCGACCTCTCAGGATAAATCCAACATTATGACATTATTCGTGAGCTACCAGGTATTGAAAATGCCGTATAACCGTAGTTGTTCCTTGGGGCCGAGCCCAGTTGTTATCGTTGTGGTCATAGTTGTGGCTGTTGCTATGTAAATTTTCCGTCTCCATATTATTATATACTGCAAAAAATCCATGGCTACCCTGTATTGCTATCTTTTGTCCAAATACTATGTTCAGCTTTTATACCCATTTTCTGTACATTACGTTTTGCTCTGAGCGGGAGAAACGTCGGTAGCCCTGCCTCTACTTCGTTCTTTCACCATGGCTCAGATTACTGGTGTCCAAGCCGCTGGCTGGCATGATTTATTGCAACACTGGTGGCAATTTGTAAACAATCAACTTTATACTGCCAATTATAATCTTGTTGCTGATATCTGACTAGGTTCTTGTTGGGTTCATTCTCACGTCTACCGGACTGGGATTGGCATACCTTCTAACCGTTGCTTTTACGAAGGCATATCGTCGATACATTGTGGGTTACTGCAACATTACTTACATCCTTCAGTTTTCACCTACCAAAGCAATTTTCTAACAATCATGTAGGAGATTAAATCGAATCCTAAACAAGTCTCCTCCTCTGTCAAGAAATATCTCGCAGATTTGTCCCTTCAACTCTCAGAGTATAGATTGGGCACAACGTACAAAAAGCCAGGAAGCTTTGGTGTATATATTGGAGAGTTTTCGGTTCCGCCAACAACAGCGCAACAGCAGATCTTGTCTGCGTGGGATGTATTGGTGATTGACCCACTTCAACCTAGAGTAATGGAGGTTTTGTGCTCTGGATTGTACCCTACACCACCACATTGCCTTGCAAGAATAGACATACATCATGTGGCTGGTCGAACTGCTCAGAAGCCGCTCGTGGCTGCCGCAGAATGGGTGTCTGCTATTGTTGAGTCTTCCACACCACGTTTAGAGAAAGGGTGTCCTGTCACAGGAGTTCTTATCAGTAACTGGAGTGAGGACTTTTCTCTACCTTTGATGAAAGAGTTTGTGTTCTTTCTGAGCTTTCTAGGTCTGTCAGTATACTTGGAAGTGGTGGCACCAACATTTCTCCAGGAGTCTTCGTTAGCGGAGATAGAGGAAGTAACTGGACTGGTTATCCGTAATGCAACGATTTCCGAAAATGGAGAAGAGCGAGACGCCTTCCAAATGGCAGAAATGCGACCCACCATTAAAGCCTTTGTATCACAAGCTTGCTTGCGTAACTTTATTGTATTGGTATGGGAGACTCTGGAAGATGATATTCAACCGATCAATGCAGTCGTCAAAAGATGTTATAGTTGGTCAAAATTCTACAGTGCTTTGCCATGGATTGGAACAACATCAGCACTAGTTTCGGCGGAGTTATCTATCAATCAAACAGAACCCTTTGGGGCATTTGATTGGCTGAAAGAATTAAAAGTCATGGAATTCCATAGCAAGTGGAGATCTAATTATGATGTAGGTCTTGTCCTGAGACGTCTAGAGGCTGAAATCCTCGTTAATTGATCTTGTTTAGATTCGCCAGAAATATCTGGCTTCCAATTCTAAAGCCCTGCGAACTCTGTACTCTCTGCTTTCCATCAAGTCCTTTGATACCAATGACGAGTCATCGCTGTCATGCCTAAAAGGTTCTATTGTACGAGGTGCCGACCCAATAAAATGTTCAAATTCACGTTTCGATTCTTCAGGAATTTCCACCCCACTTAGCGGAACGTCTACTGTCAACTTATTAGAATCACATGCAGAGCTTGGATACTTGAATTGGCTCTCTGTACTAGATAGATGTGATGGAAACGTTATTCCACATCCGATCAAAGGTTCAGCCTACGATTATTTAGGATGCTTTCCATTGGGATCTACGGTATCCAAGCAATCATTTGTGGATGTTGTGCGTTCGCAGCAAGTAAGACCCCCCCTCCAGAATGCTTGCTCTAGCTTTTAAGTGCATTAGGAAATAGTGAAGTGGATACTGACTCGAATCTGTGAGAATGTAGCGGTTGAAAGAAATGCGACTTTTGGATAGTGTTAAAAATACGACTCTCAATAATTTTGGCCAAACTCTGGAGCAGTACTGCAATTATCTCGCTTCTCGAGATGTTGCCTATGTCTCCGAATGGTTAGCAGCTATACAAGAACTGGCAGAACAACTATCCAATGTGAATGAAGAAGGCTTCAATTTTATTTGCGCCCACATTGGTCTCGACTCGGGGTTCCAAATTCATCCAGGATCTCGTTTCTGGGCTGTGTATGCGATCAATGAAGACTCAACCCTAGATATCTACATTTCCAGGAACGTCGAGGATTTACTGGGAACGATATTACACACGTTTCTTTCAAGTCGAGGCTGCCCTCGACACGAATGCATCCAAGCTGAGATATCGCTAGCGGAATGGAACCAAACAGTCAACCCATCCTCGGGGCTCTCGCAGAGGTTACAGCGAGATATCTCGCTGCTGTCCCCTTCGGAATTGCTTCAATTTCTGCAGTCTCTGTATCTGTCTTTAGAGGCTGGAGACCCATCGCTGGTAAATAATCTGCGAGTGGCTTGCGAAATACAGCTACTTGGGTCGACCGACTTTAAGCAGCTGAAAGAAATTTCCACAGTCGGTTTTCTTTCTGGTCAAAACTCACCACACGAACTTGTTTCTTCTCGAATTAATTGGTATAGTCAGTTAAGTTGCCAGTGTCCTGACGAGGCATCGACTTTGGAGAACTTTATCCTTGTTCAAAACTCCATTACGAATATTTTGAAAAGTAGAAATATACCAAAGCTTCAGGAAATAACTGAGAACTTGGGCCATATCATTAAGGAAGGGGAGATTGATGCAAGGGTTGACCTTCTTGCCCTTTCGATATTTTGTGCTATGAGAAAGCATGCCTTTGACGAGGCTTACATGGAAGTCACCGATAGAAACACCCTGTTTAATGATCAGAGTGACCAAGCAGCTGCCTTTGCAGAGCTTTTTGCAACCGGTGCTAGATGTGAGGCATACTTCGATCTAACTCCAAGTGCGTTCGGAAAGTTACTCTCCGACCGGTATAGATTTTACCACCACAAAGAAGGCAATGAGCCCCCGCTTTGGTCTGACCAAAATCCGGCAACTCCATCGGCCTACGCTGCTGCTAAGATTGACATTGATGACGCTCAGTCTCAAAAGTCAGTGATGTCGGCTCACCAAAGATTTACCTTCCTGAGTGTTTTTGCAATCCCTGCGTTGCTTGATATTCTACTTCTGACCACTACTGGTAGAGGACTTTACCTAAGTGGCCGTATGAGCCTTATGGAGATACACTCGGCAACTTTGGCTCTGATGATTTCTTTACTGATATCCGGAACTGTTGGAACTTGGATTACGTGCGGAGGATCATATTATTTGATCTCCATGGCTTTTTCAGCCATGAACATGTTTGTCGTTACTAGGCTGGTTACTGGGCTTGCTTTTACTTTGATAGTGGCAGCCATTGGGTTCATTGCTCTATGGGCCATAAAAGGCGTGGCAGCTGGAGTTATTTTCTTTCTCTATTTAATAGCACTTACTGCCTACCTCTGTCTTTTAGCAGCTTTAGCCAACTTTCAATATCCTGGATCTGCCTTTCAATCTGTAAGTCTTCCCACATGCATCTCTTTGCACGCTTTAACCAATTGAATACAGGGAAGACCAATTATCGTCACGGTGATTCCGTTCTTGTTCATTTCCCCCATCATCACTATTTGGCTTCCAGGACGGGATATCTATGTTTACTTAACTGTACTATATGTCTTTCTTTTTCTGTTGATTATAGGCGTACGATACACAGGCTCACGATGGACTACTTGGTACCTGAATATTGAGAAGATTAGTGACCAAGACCTGCGAAAATGGTATGTGGAGACGCAAGAAGACGGCAATGAAGAGTCCTTGAATGGAATGACAGACCCTGGTGTACTAAAACTAGCAAGGACTGCTATTATAAGAGAGATAGATAAGGCTCGTTCGCGCTTCTGGAAGATTAAGGCTACCGACCCATTTGTAGAGAAACTTACAAAGGGCTATGATGCCACGAAATTCTTACTGGAGTGGTATAGCGGTTATTCTGGGACACCACTACCGATTCCATTCTCATCGACATGGAACATGCAGACGAAAGTAGCTCTCCAGACGCTCAAGCAGTTACAGACCGGAATTCGTCTCCACAACGCCTTTATTCACTGGCGCCAGGCCGGGGACGAAGTTGGATGTAGTCTCTTGTATTTTATTGTTGCCTTACTCGACAAATGGACCGACTTGCTTGCAGGTGGTGAAAATTTGGGACTCTCTCATCTGAATCCAGAATTTCGAATGCCGGTCGGATTTGCACTTGCATACTATTTGATTGGAGCGGTACTTCTAGACTTCAATGCAGCCAAGCTTCACACGATGACTGCTCGTGGTCAGAATATGTTAATTGGAGATGTGTCTTCCATTTCAGAAGCAGTAAAACGAGAAGTTACTGCCAGAAAAATTCTCTATTGGACAATGCTTGGTCGATACCTGTTGTTCCATGTTTGGAGCTTGGCAATATCTTCAAGCTTACTATGGGTATTTAATAGCTCTAAGGAGTCGACTATTTTATTCATGGCTTACGTTGGGGCATACACTGGTAAGTTGTCCAACCTTCTAGTGCTTCTTCATCTAACACCTCACAAATAGGTCTTCTTTGGTTCCAAGTGAGCTGGTCCCGTTACAGAACCAAAACTCAGATATAAGTTTGCTGATGATTTTACAGTACACCAAAATATTCACCGGACCACGCAGTCTAAAGCCCTTAATCGTAGCAGTTCTGATTGGCATCCCACTTGGTCAACTTCTACGTCACTTTTCTCCTAACTTTGTATACAGCAATGTGACTGCTCTTGCAGTGGCGACTGTGAGTACCCACTATTGCATGACCTACTGGATTTTTGTCCTGTTTTAAACCAAGTGGATTGCGAATGAAATACCCTCAAAATTATCACTTATATAAAGTATTAATTACTAACTATAGATTTTACAGTGGACGGCTGCATTACTTTCACTGTATTATGCGCGTATCAAGTTGAAGCCTGCTAGTCGAGTTGCAAGTTCCCATTCTCAAAGCAATGAGTTTGATGGATCCAGACATGATAATGTCTATCATTGTTTTTCAGGAATTGAGAAAAACTCAATGTTTTCTCAAGATGAGTTATGTATGATATACGAAAACCTTGCTTCCTTGAAGGAGGAAGAGAAGTATCGTATGGAACCTCGAACACAGCCAGGACTGCAAATAAAATCGACCATTGTCCAAGCTATCAACCATTTCCAAGGCCCTTGTGGACTTTCTTCATGTACTGCCTTAGAGGCTTTTCCCGAAGCGCTTGAACTTCTGGAACAAGTATTAATTGTTTTTGAAAATGGAACTGTTGTGATTGATTGCATATCATTGGAAGCAATAGCTGCTCCCAATATAAACGCCATCAGCTGTTTCTTAGATGGATACGTGCATCTTATTGTTGGATGCGAACGGTATGAAGGTTCACAGCAGCACTCCATCAATACATTTTGTCAGAGGTAAGTCTAATTCTCCACGGCCATCAAAAGATTGTGAAGTAAACACCACAATATCCCAAGACTTGCTAAGCAGTATCTAGAACTGCCGAAATTCTTTTACATTTGGTTGCAGAGACTATGCTGGCATTCAGTCACGACGACGCCAATCTCGCAGAATCTTTGGTGGCATTGTCACTGGGGACGGAATTTCCAGTCTCTCAGAGTGTGAAGAACCATATCAGCTCCAACTCGTCATCTGCCCAAGTCAGATCATTTGCTCAACACTGCGATAAACAGATACTAAAGTACATATCCTTGGGATACGAATGTGATGTGGACTGGGAGGTGTTACCAAGAGACATCCGAGAATTTGTGTTGGGTAGGTGTAGTGGGCGAGAAGAGACGTTAGCCAAGAAGCAGCAAGATTGGTTGGTTTTCAACAAGGACTTAGAGATACCAATCAGCACCTTCATTGCTCGATGCAATTTCGGAGCTTATGTTGCACTGTCAAATCGGCGTTATGCTCTAGGTACTAAGAGTGTGATTTCGTTTGAGGACCTCAGGGGAGAACACAATCCCGAAGTTTTTGAGTTCTTGAAGCCTAAACACTCAACACCCAAACTCACGACAACGACTCTGGTTCAGAGGTTGAAGATTCCATTCAGCATCATCTATCACAATATCGGCGTCGGTTTAAAGCTCTTGGCAATCGCATTCGTAGCAGAGCCCGAACTTCAGCGAGAGCTTGACTACGCTCTTGCATCTAGCCCGAAGTTTATTAGAAATACAACCATGTGTTTTATTACCCAGATTTGGGTGTATACTCGGGCACTGCAGAGCATTCTGTTACCGATTTTCCTTCTACATGGGCGAGATAATGTGAAGACACTGTGGACTCGCATCGGGGGTACCACAGTCACTATTCAGAAGCGCCAGCGTATATCCATTGAAAGCAACGCAGGATCATCAACCGCTTTTATTCATTCGCCTTATGGTGAGGCTGGAACCTGTAAGGTTTATCAATATGCTGGAGTAATGGAAAGAGAGCCGGGGGACAAAGCAAAACTACAACGGATTAGCACATACAGTAGGAGCAAACATCTTTTGAAGAGGGAAGATTACCTCAATGGCGGAAAAATAAATTCCTACAAGTATGAATATGCTAATTTACCGGAGAGATCCCCAAGAAAGCTCCTTTTCAAAAACAATGCTCCTGGATACCCGTTGATACGGAAATGCACCGAGGGCAAGAACGAATTCGAAGAGCACTTTTATAACAGACAAGGTCTCGTCGAAAGAGGTTCTTTCATTCTTCATGGCAGTCTAGTCCGATTTAGTTGTCATTATCGACAGGGGGGTAGTTTTGAAGATGAACTTTTGCGTGCAGAATTTGTTCTTCCTCATATGACTTGTACAGTGGCATGGTCTGCGCCCCCGAAGAACAATCTAGGAAAACTAGACCAATGGATACCATCCTCACATGTTATGGAAGCGACTTTTGTTCTTGGATCCGACGTCTATGAATCTCGCTGGATTTATGACCACAAATTTCACCCTACCATTTTGACTACACTTAATGGTGATCCGATTGATACTCCACCCATTATCCAATACGATCACCTTGGGTGAGTGAATTCTAGTTATAGAGGTTCCAATGCTAATTTGTTATAATTATAGAGTTCTGAAGAAGCCTACAAAATTCAATTTCTCAGATGATGACCCGCTTCTCGGATTCAAATCTCTAAGATCCAGTGCTTTGAAAAGATGGCTAGGTCTTAACACGCGTCGAAATCCAGTCTCAACCTCACAGGCTAGATCAAGATTATGGAAAGCTTGGAAAGACACCCCCGGATTCGATGGTGTAATCGTGAGATGGCTAGACGAAAAGCTTCTTAGGAAAGAAGCTTTAATGCGTACCTATTGGAGCAATCGCGATCGAGGGCATCTCTCGGCAGCTGAAACGTTCCTCAATGAAAACGCAGAAGGAATTATGGCCACAGTTGACTTGGACAACTCAATTTCAGGATGGACTCCTCTTGCCATGAAAATTGCGGACTTCTACAGTTTCGGACAAGGGGGAGATGCCAATTCTCGCACAAGATCAAAAGAGCCCGACTTCGATGATGGTGGCTTACAAGTCTTAGCTGTTGACTCCGGAACATGGCCTAACGAAGGAGGTGGTTAGTAGGTGATTTCACCAACTAGAACCTTCGACTAACATCTTTCAGGGGTTTCTGCCTGTCGTAGAGATATGATCAACAACTTACGATCAGTAAATTGTAAGTGAAGTGTTTGTTACCTTACCCCGAGTCTCAAAGGATATATTCTATCAGCCAAAGGATGTGGGAAGCTGATTCTAATATCTGTTAAGGGCATATGATCGCCGAAGCTGCGAACGATTCTGGTCTACCTAAACATCAGGTAGGTTTAATCTATTACAACTTGACTTTCCTGACAACCGATAGACTGAAATGAATGTACGGAGTCTCAAAGTAATACCACTTTGGGGTCTTGATTTTCTCACTCCAACCCATGGCCTCTTCAAAGATCGCTTGGATACAGAGATGGAGCATGTCCCTGGCGACGCTACTAAATTAGACGTGAAAAGGAACTTCTTACCTATTCTGAAGGCTTTAGTGAAGGGCGCTCGAACTAGCAACTTCTCGCATAGTGATATCTTACAGACAACGCGAGCCTTGGTCAACCTCAACACATACTTCTCGAAATCGAAGCATTGGGGCGCTGTATGGACGAGCCGTATCGTGAAGGAAGCATGGCGAAACCTGTGGATATCTGAAGACCTTGTTAGCCCCACTCCATCTGAAGGCTGGTTCCAAACAGAGATTCCAACCATTGCGCAGTAAGTTCCGATATTTATGACAATGGTGCAGTGGTTTTAAAAAAGAGACAATCTAACGTTATCTTAGGCTTGACGGTGCCTTGGAACTATGGTTTCGTTACTTATTCATGTGAGTAGACTGAAGCTTGCATTCGGGTTACCTGGATTGAGCTATTTTTCGAGACTAGTTTGCTGACCACCTTCGTTATTTTCAGCTTCTCGATCCCGTTACCAGAGAGGATACCGGCTATTTTCCAGGCTTCTCATCATAGTGTAAGCGCATCTTATGGTATCGTTTGTAAGATCAAGCGTGGGTGTACGCTCCAGATCTGGGATCACGCGATAAGCTGGCGCGAGACAAATCTTTACCTTTCCTCGGATCTCTGTTCCATGGCCCCTTTTGTGAGGAATGCACTACTTGGTCTTATGAGGATAACCAGCCAGTGAGGATTGCCCATCAAGCTATGATCAATATATTTGGCATTTTCATGCTGACCCCTTGTCTAGGCTGATACTACATCACGCCGATACTATATTGCCCTGTGCAGACTTTTTCAACCCTGGTATGTATAAACAGAGAAAGACGAGAGTCATTGCCAACCCCCTAGAACGTCCTTTGCATCGAAAAGGAACCTTCCGTGAAAGGCACAAGGGGGAGCCACTGATGTATTCAACATTTGCTGCTACTGAATATTTACTAACCAATCATTTCAGGATGGGAAGTAGAGATTGGGACTAGCCAAGGAAGACTAGAGCATCGAAATGCTTTTAGAAGGAAAATTGACCCTGTTGTAAATGGCGTAAGGACGAGATTCTTTTCATAACCCACGACACTAATGACAGCTACGCATCACATTGAGCTACGCTAATTCAGGTTATAGATTCCTGATATGACTAAGTTTGCGCCAATACAGAACATCACATCGACCAAGCCGACTGTGACAATGTTATCACATGTCTGGTACGCGAAAGATATTAAGACGGCCATACTTGCTGCAGATATTATCGTCAACGAATGGGGGTTTAAAGAATATCGTCTTGATATATATGGTGCGATCGACAAAGCACCGTCGTATTCCACGGACTGTTTCGAAATTATTGCATCGAAATCACTTCCTAGATATGTCACAATGTGTGGAGAAGCCAACCCTACCACTGTACTTGAGAAAACATGGGTCTTCCTCAATTCTTCTATTTCAGAAGGACTTCCATTGGCCCTCGGAGAAGCTGCTCTTACCGGTGCACCAGTAGTTTGCACAGACGTTGGCGCATCGTTGCGAGTACTTACAGACCCTGATACTGGGGAATGCTACAGCTCAGTTGTTGCACCTAATGATGCTCGAAATTTAGCACGAGCGCAGATCAATTTCCTCGCTTTGCTAGATGAATGGGCTCCATATGCTGAAGATCCCGAGGGCTCAAATGTACCAAAGCTTACAGATAAACCAACCATAGAAGATGTTGATTTGATCACCAAACGAATGTATGAGAAGGTAGAACAGAGAAAAGCACTTGGAATGAAGAGCAGAGAGATCGTTCAAAAGTCGTTTGGTGGGGAGAGATATCTCCGAGAGCACGAACAGATGCTTTGGATTGGAAAAGCTCGGTACGACCTGCTCAATAAAAGCCCCCCTCTAACTGGAATTCCGTCCAGAGTAGAAATGCAGTCACTTCCCACCCCGAGCAATATTTGGGGCTCGACGTCGGTTAAAATCAGGTCTGAACGGAGGCAACCTATGAGTTCCGTCCAAACATCGACCTTGATGACGAGTTCCGTGCAGCCTTCAATATTCACCACACCAGGCATCAAGAGTCTGTTCGACAGCAGAGTTACAAGCAGCAAGAACTCCACTCTGTTCGTTCCGTCTGCCATCCATAGTACTCCCGTCAAGAAAATCATGCCTGCACGAGTCGCACTCTTGAGGAAGGGGGAATATGAAACGTCAGGAAGGTCATCGACAGCAACTAAATATCTCCCCGGAGAAGATACATTTCTATATGATGTGACAGCTGCGCTAGAACGAGTCTGAGTGGCTAATTCCGCACAGATTTTCTGTTCGTATCAGATGGGTTTCGTTCAGATTAATTCTTTGGCAACTGAAATATCATAAATTTCTATTATTTGTCTTCGCATCAAAATCAGCTTTTGTGGTTATCAGCATTGTGTTGCGGCGTTCACGGGTTGCATTTTAAAGTGGCATGTCAATGGGAGCGGTATAAACCAGCGTTTCATAAATTATGTGATCTAGAAATGGTTCCTATTCGGTTTCAAGTTTATAAATGGAATCAGTATGCATTTTGAAAGTGCGTTCAGGTGGCTTGTCCAATGTGAGGTCAATGTTCAACGAGTCGCTGGCTGAGAGTGGGAGCTAAACAAAGAACGCAATCCGAGGGTTATTACCAGAGGAAGCAGGCATGCATTCGTTTATCTATGATTCTAGCAGGCTTTTTGGATTTTAGGGGTTAAAAACCAACTTTATCTATTTTATTTGCAGCTGCTGAACAGGTTTCTCTCCATCTCAGTGAAGTCACCGAAAAGTAGGAGTGTAACTGGAATTCAATATTCAATATAGATGAAAATTAATATCCAATTCCAAAGGACTAAAATCAGGAGCTAGAATTATCTTTTTCTCCAGAGGCTATAGCAGCTCAGGTCAAGAACATAGCGATCAGTCTGCACGGAGTTGAGGTACTTGGACGGTACGTAACAATCAAACCGGAAGATATTCAGCAATGCTTGATATTCAAGGAGCTTCCACGACGGTCATTAGATATAATGACTAATATATATCTGTCAAAGTTCATAATTTTGTTTGAAAGATTGATAGTCTCTATGGAATGGTTGAGGTCACGTAATCTAATATCTACTTGATTTAACATAACCTGTGTCACTAATGATAAATTCCATTGTGACCTCACCAAAATCTCATATAATTCATCGTACATACACTGTGGGCGGCTATTGCTATTTGCTGGGCAACGTTACGTTGGTATAAAGGTAGTACAATTACCAGAATATTAACTTTTCGGACAAACCGACGAATCTGCATCCTTCGCGAGTGATGCATATGTTTATTGATCCTTGTTTACAGCAGGCCACAAGAGGAAGTTCAAGTTCTACATCCCCGCCTCATGATCTCCAACCCCTAAGAAAGGTGTCATCACAGGATAACCCCGCAGTAAAAGCATGTAGCAAATTGTCCCCCGCGCGTTGTGCCACGAGACTGCATGCCGATCTCTATTGAATTTCAGGGGAAGCGACCAATGTGAAAATAGGGATAGATTCCTCGAGTCGCTAAGCGGCATCTGAGTATGAGCTGCCGGACCGAATATATTTTTGATGTGACTTGACATGCAGACCACAATCCGTGTAGTAACGATGTGACCACGCTGGAAGCAGCCTGCATGGGACCTGCGGAAAGACACAATGGTGGTATCTCGGTAGGTCATATATCAAATCCTCTGTTATCTGTCGCCAAAAGGTATACCAGTGTCCTCATCTGGGTGTGCTTTTGTTATTAGCTTGCATTCCTCTCGAAGTGTCATTCCTTCCAAGTCCAGAACTTAAATTCTTCAATTTTCAGCAGACTTCCATTGGGTAGCGCCTAAGCTTTGCAAACGATACGAAATGTATTCATCATACCTCACTGTTGGACTGGTGTCTATTGTAGGACTGTGTTCACTGACAGCTCTGGCAATACCGACTGGGAAGCATCAAGCTCGAACTAGCCGTCCAGACAACCACACTCTGAACAGCGAACGAGCAGATGCAGTGAAGGAAGCATTTACTCATGCTTGGGATGGATACTATAAATATGCTTTCCCTCATGATGAACTCCATCCTGTTACCAACGGATTTAGCGACTCGAGGTAACCTTGAACATTCTAGCCCACAAACATAAGCTCTACTCACTCCTTGTAGGAATGGCTGGGGGGCAAGTGCAGTGGATGCTCTGAGTACAGCACTTTTGATGCAGATTCCAAGCATTGTAGATACAATTGTGGATTGGATTCCATCAATCGATTTCGATAATTCAAAGGACGACTCTTCAATATCTCTTTTCGAAACCACGATCAGATTTGTAGGTGGTCTACTATCTGGTGAATAACTTCTATTCCCAAAATTTAGCATCACTAACAAAATTTAGCATATGACCTTTTAAAAGGCCCGCTGTCTAACCTGGCATCCGACCCAAAATCTGTAGATAAATTATTGGACCAAACCAAGCGACTAGCTGACAATCTTGCATTCGCCTTCGATACTCCGTCTGGAATTCCATACAACGGCATTTTCTTCAACCCGGCGAGAAATGATGGATCAACCAACAATGGCCTTGCCACAACCGGTACTCTTGTACTGGAATGGACTCATCTCTCTGACCTTACTGGTAACCAGACCTATGCAAATCTGACACAAAAGGCCGAGTCTTATCTTAACAACCCTACGCCAGCTTCTTCAGAGCCGTTCCCCGGACTCGTGGGTTCAAATATCAACCTAGAAACGGGAGAATTTGAGAATGCATCGGGTGGCTGGGTTGGAGGGACTGACAGCTACTATGAATATCTCATCAAGATGTATATCTACGATACTACCCGTTTTGGTTCCTACAGAGACCGGTGGATTCTTGCTGCCGACTCTTCCATCCAATATCTCGCCTCTCATCCTGTGTCGCGTCCGGAGATCACCTTTTTGGCAATGTATAATGGGAAACAGAGGATTTTCTATTCGCAACACTGTAAGTCCTTGCCTACGCATATATTATGCTCTTTCTAACCCTGAAAAGTGGCTTGTTTTGATGGTGGGAATTTCATTTTGGGAGGTATGGTTCTTAAAGAACAGAAATACGTCGACTTTGGACTTGCTCTTACGGAAGGTTGTCGGAATACTTATGCTAGCACTGTGACTGGTATCGGACCCGAAGCTTTCAGGTGAGTATTTTCTGTTAAGAGCGAATTCTTCAATCTTGCCTCCCGTGCGAAGAACCTGGAAGAAGCAGTGACGTTTTTTTTATTTTTTACTTCAGGGCCCTTTGTCTCGTGTCATTCGAACAATGGGCAGCGGCCAACAAACTTACTTTATCTTGTTTTGATCTAGTCCGGCGTTAACGCAATTTCCAAAGTTAGTCAAACTGGAGACCTGGCTGACAATAAGACAGATGGGCCGAGGAGCTGCCAAGCACCTCGAACACCAACCCACCCCCACCAGCCGATCAAGCCGATTTCTTTCAGAAAGCCGGGTTCTGGAGTACTTCCCCCAACTATGTTCTGCGTCCTGAAGTGATTGAATCATATTACTACGCCTACCGCGCAACGGGTGACCAAAAGTATCGTGATTGGGCATGGGAGGCATTTGTTGCTATCAATGAGACAACTCGTGTTGGAAGCGGATTTTCTGGTGTAAAGGACGTTAATAAGGTAGACGGTGGTGGGTTTGATGATTTCCAAGAGAGTTTCTGGTTTGCGGAAGTGCTAAAGTATAGCTATCTTATACATGCCCCAGTAAGTGCCGTTTCTGAAGACAAGAAGAAGCAATGCTAATAGATTGACAGGACAATGAATGGCAAGTTGAGCACAACGGAGTGAATAAATGGGTGTTTAACACTGAGGCGCATCCCTTTAAAGTTGCTGGTCCGCTGATTTGAGAGTAATATCGATAATGAGAGTAAAGGAAGGCGGGCTCATTCATCTCCTCAGCCTCTGCAGTGTAACTATACACTTCTGAATAGAATTCATAATTAGAGCATTTAAAGCTTCCCAAGCTAATTCTTATTCTGCATTTATGTCTAAGTAATTGATACCAAACCTGCTTATCAATAATTCAGCCTGATTTTGTTACACACTGGTGAAAATGCTGCCACAGCTTGCACTCTTGCTTATGTGCTTTGAAAATTATAACATGGCCTCCATTTTTTCTAGTTTTATTTTCTACCACAGCTCTTCACTCCAACGAGGAAGTACCCCTCTGTTTGTCTACAGAATTCAGGGTTGCCTACGTGGGCAAGGTGGGATATCGGACAGCTTGGTGACGACAGACACTGGTCTGCAAGCTTACGCGGTATCAAAGGTTGGGACACACTTGAATCAACTATCATCGGCTTCCTAACGTGAAACAAGAAAGTCAGCTTGTCTACCGTATCTTCGAAGTCCAAAGATTTAATTATTCTTCGGGCCCTAGAAAATCTTTTGTGCCTTGGCCCTGTTCTGGTTGCTCACCAGGCTACAGCTTCCGTCTGGCTAAGGTAAACATTCTGATCACCTATCAAGACGAAAATTTTGTCAGATTTCTCTTCAGCTACCCTTTGTATGTTGCAAGTTTAGCCTGGATGGTCTCGATGTTTGCGTGTCTCGTTCCTTGAGTTCAGAATGTTTCGGTGATTATTTACCGATCGCCGCTTCGACTGGAAGGGCCGAGTGCTGTGGATAGCCATTTAGGGAGAGAGAGGATTCGAGAGAGCGCTCTACACACGTCTCTGGTACACCCAGAGTTGCAACTTGAGCCTCGTTGTACCTCGTTATACTGAATGGGAATGTAGGCAGTTGGTCTATGGGTACCCAGATTGTCTTTCTAACTCCCGTGCAGTACACTTGTAAACGTGTACTCTTGGTAAGCTCCACTTGTGGTTGTTTCTCGATCCAAACCGATGGCAGGCTGCAGGTGAATCTCGCGCTTGGAGAAGTAGGTGATAACGGTTCCTGTCAGTAGGGGAAGATATTCCGATTGGGCTGTAGTTGCACTGGATACTGTAATAGGGTGCGCAAAGGGCCCGGGGGATATATTTTCCTCGCTTGTAATCGAATCTATTCCCAGATCCTGTGGAACCGGTGCTATTTGCCTGGCCATTTCGAGACGTGTTGTGCATGATGAGCCATCTGAGCGGGCCGACAGCCATAGGGACAGCGATGAATATGCCTTACGATGCAGAGATCGCTTGGGTCGTGGCTCGTCCCTTGGGTCGTGGCATCTATAACCGACGCGCCAAGGATCGACGAAAGGATCTGTCTCAACTCCAGAGAGAACATCGTGAGTTGAAGAGCACTGCCAGTACTATCACGAACCACGGCAAGATGTAGTTTGGTTGTTTGATCTAGCTGAGGCCCACCGCAGTTGGAGCGGATTATTCGCCGTATTTGAAGCTGTTCGCGGCCCATGGGTGACCTGGTGCGTCTCATAATCCGATGATAGTGACATTGCAAATGTTTCATCCGCGTCATGGAAATAATGCGGTGCCTTACCATGCCACCCGTTCTCGAAGAAGCATCAAAAGCTCGAACGCGTTCTTTCGAGACAGAGCCACCCACAGCGTTGGGCTGAGGGAAGGTCTACACGCTGTTCACCTCATCATGCAACTGTGATCGCCATGAACCATGTTTGATATTCGTCACGTGATGACGATAGAGTCTCATGTATGTTCGAGCTCTTCGGGCAAAGTTGCTCGACAACAAATAGCGGCCTATAGCGTTTTGCTTCTATGATTGACCGAAGCTTAAGCTAACGGCACTCTCTGTCTTGGCCGCCTAGACTTGCTCGAATGCTGAGAAGGCCTGGCGAGCTACCGGGTCAAGCTTTGCTCATTTGTAACTAGCAAATTGGGCCGATGTTCAAACTCCAAAGCAATATAGATTAGACTATCCAGCGTCTCGAAATCATCGACGCCGTGAAACCAGTTGGACGTGCTCTTTGTGGGTTCCCTCTGGTGAAGGGTTGGGACAGGAGAAGATATGAGTGGTCCGGCTGGATTTTCACTGGTGGACAAGTTCAGATGAATTCGACGTCTCAAAGGCATGAGACGTTGCGTACCGCATTATCTTCCCCAAAAGCTACTTTTGTCCGATTAGATGGCTGGATGTGTTCTCAACGAGCCTGCCAGCAGTAATTGCTACTGTACGCGCTCTTACCAAGACTGGCGTTCCTCCCCCAAACGTCATATTACAGGGCTGCTCTTTTGTTTAAGTATTGTCCAAAGTACATGCGCAGCGCAAAAGCCGTTCCTCCAAACTCCTGCGCACCTAAGTTGTATCTCTGCTGGTAGGACTTGTTTACATGGGTCTGCACTATTGCTGGTCTAGGATTCTCGGTACCTTCGCGCTCCGTTCTTAGTGCTTTCCATCCAGTCAACAATTCGGCTGGCACTACTCCATCCTCGAAACAAGCTGAGATATCACTACATTGGCATAGCAATTACTTTCCGGAGCCGACACCACCCGGACCAAACCAAGGTTCTAAGCAATCGTAAGTCATATGTTAAATATCATCCGATTTCTTGCTCACACTACATAGATGGTCCCAAATCGTGGCGAGGGCTTCGACTCCTTCCCAGGAGCACCTGATAGAGATTTCCGGTATAGTCCAGAAGATGGAAGGCATGACCAAGGACAGTTGCACTTTGCGTATGGCGACTATTTACCACCTTCATATGGCCAGCCGGCTGCCGTGATGCAATCATCTTCACTCTATGCGTCCCCATCAACAAGCCCATTTCGGGCCGTCCCAAATCCATCATACGCAGGACACGTTGAAGACGTATATTACGTACCCCCCAAAGATAACACTCCTATCAACCGATCCATTTACATCCCACCCGCCGTACCAAGCGTGAGTTGATCGCTGTGAAGACAAAAAATGTTACTGATGAGGAATCTAGACAAACTCCGCCTACTCAAACCCGCCCCCGTGTTGCATAGGAGGTATATTCCAGGGAAACCATCACCCCCGGTGTCCCATAGCACTTCAAGCGTATTCATCGGCTCTGAATCAGTCACCCCAATACTACCCCGATGGACTGTCCGGGCTCTATGACGATGAAGTTCCTATTCTCTCAGCTATTCCCCAGTTTCCGCAACGGTCCAGTTCCACTCAGCCACTCGAATATCCTTCAGGCCGAGGGCAGCATTTACCCCACCGAATGCGCTCTCATAGCATGCCCATGGGGACAGATGACAACTACCATCTTCGGGCAGAATCACCGCTCCGGCAGGTCTCACACGTCTTGCCATCGCAGGTACGTTCAGATAAGGTAACTGGTTCTTCCGAAGATCTGGCCACCTCAATGAAGGCTGAAAAAGCAGCGGAGAAACCGTATACACGCCAGTTCACTTTGAGCCACAACCGAGCCCTCGAGCACAGGCCTTCTTGAGAGTATGAATACCGCGCAGGATTTTAAAACCGTGTGAAGACTTTCAGAATGAGGAGTTGCAGTATGATACTACCCAAAAATGCGTTAGAAATGAGGCTGGCTGCATGTCATCAGAATACCCCTTTCTTCCTTTTCTTCTTCTGAAAGACATGTTTTGGTACAACCAACTATGTATATTTCGCTACTTTAGAATACCCTTATGAAGTTATGATCCTCAGGTTTTTTATCGATGTCCCACAAATTTTGAAAAGTGTGAGGGCTATCCATGCAATAACGCCGTCCCGTAACTTAAATTATGAGCTAGGAGATATTTGGTTTGATCACATAGGAGAAATTTAGATTACAAGAAATCAGTAAACACAATGGGAACTTCCCATTGGGAAGGTCAGTGAAATAAGCGGGCATGAAAAAGGTAGGGTGTGATGGTTATATAGGTGCTACAAAGTATTGTCTGCATCTATCTATACTAGCTCTCAGACTATGGGCGTTCATATGACCAGATTCCCTGGATTGACTTCATGGCTTAATGTTGTAGCAAGTCCCTTTTCTCTTAGTTATCTAGTGTCTAGGGGTTTTTTATTTATTTATTTTTTAGAAAAAATTAGTCCTTACAGCAGTCTTGCTACTCATCGAGATCGTCAATTTGTCTTGACCCCTGCTCCTCGTTGGCAGCTGGTCTGTCCTCCATATCTTCTATTGTCTGGTGGCCAACAAACGCAGCCAGCATTCCCAAATCATACCCCACCTTCAGTGATCCAGCCGCTACAAAGGACAGCCAGAACAAATCTCTACCTGCAAATATCCCGGTGATTAGAGGACCCATACTCTGTGCGATGGTCTTCACAACATTGGTCACGCCCAAGACTGCGGTGCGTTCATTCGGCCGGACAACGGAAGCCAAAAATGCTGATCGAGGGGCTGTATCCATAGATTGGGTGCACGAGCGAAGGACGAGTACAAGTATTGCAAACGGGAGGGCGTGGGGAACAGGTATCAGAGCGAGAAAGATGGAAGATGGTAAATGTGTGAAGACCATTGTTTGAACATTGCCTATTCTCTTTGCGAGAGAGGAGGCAACCAGCATAGAAAATGCGGCGATGAAGCTGGTCACGAAGAAAATTGACCCCAGTACTCCTTCCGCGAGGTCAAATTTGATGTGGAAGAAAAATGACACCCAGGAACTTCATATTGTGTGAGCTATGAGTATCACAAGTAAAGAAAGTAAGGAAAACTCACAGAGGCACGAGACCAGAGGCGAGAGCATCGAGTGCAAACAGCAAGCATAGATTGAAGACAATTATCTTGCTATCTGCGCCAATATCCGGTAAGAGTGCCCTGAACCATGGTTTTTTCGGTTCGATATCTTCAAGAGCGTTGCCCAACAAAGGGGCACGTTCAGAATCCATGGGAGGGAGTTTTTTCTCTGCTTCGACGGCCATGCTAAGACTCAGAGCCAGTGCCAACTTGACGAGCCCCAGAATAGCATATCCCCAAAATACAGCTTTGTATACGCTCAATATTTGCCAATTGAATTCACGGAGAAGATATGTTATAACCCATCCAGAAGACATCATCCCGCAAGCTGTACCTGCTTGCCCAGCTAATGCATACCATGCATAGATGTCGCTTCATGATGTTGCTGGTGTGAGTTTTGCCAAAGCTGATTCCTCAATGGCTCTAAATGGACCAATTTCATTCCCACTAATAGCAGTGTCAAGTTCGAGACTTTGATGATATCTTCATAGCAGTCTTACCTTGGACTGATGACACCAATAATTGCAGCTACAAGCAAGACCCAGTAATTATCTGATAGAGCAAACACAACCCCGCTACCAGCCATCAGTAAAGCACCCAATCCCAAAATAGCTTTTCGTCCCAAAGCATCTGCAAATACCGTCAATACAAGGCTGATCAGCACATCTCCAGCCATCGTTAAGGTCATGAAAAGCCCGATTTGCGCTTTTGATATTTGGAAAGTGGCCAGGAAGGTAACGAGAATCAAGGTCGACCACCCATATGCAAATAGCCTCACGAAGCGCTGCGTGCAGAGAAGCTTCGTATCTAACGTTGATGTCCATAGAGACACAATACCGAGCTCTTCAAGTACTCGCGCGCTAAATCTGGAAGCCATGTTTTAAATATTAAGTTTTGTTTGTCCACGCCAGTTGACGGCGTCGGGGCTTCATATTATTCTTGTGGACTGTTAGGCAGCCGCAGATGCATCCAGTAGGGTCACGTTGGGTTGGCACACAGATGCGCAGTGTCAGTTACCATAAGCTTCTCCAAAACCCCTGTTCCTTGAAAAACCAGAGATTAATTCGCCTTATAATGTAGGCTGGAGTGCGTGATGTTTGTGGGAGCTTAAGGGTTATTTAGAACTCACACTCTTGGAGGTCGATCCGTCACTAACAGCATACACAAGATATTTGTAGACAGTAGCATAGGGCCAATGCCCAAATATCCTCCTCGCCCACAGAAGGAAATTATGTACCAACTCTTTCCACCAAATGTTCCAAGTCATCTGATGCGACCCTAATATAGAAAGTTTGATGATAATTATTGATAGATTGAGATTGGTAGATGTTTTATTGGGGTATAAATTTGAACAGATGGCGGAGTATCAATTAACCCCCAGCATATTTGCTGCGCAATCCAACTCTAAGGGTATATAATATGATATAATAATATATTTAGAAGTGAACTTATTCTCGATTATTAGACGATTTAAAGATAACCAAAGGTCTTTCAGAAAAATAAAGTATTTATTTCCTGGTTCGCTAGCGTTCATCACAGCGAGTTTGCAGTATTGCAAAGGTTTGATTCTGGAGCATTGCCATCACCAAAATTACCACACGTGTTCTTCAAACAAAGACTCTGGCATGTAATAACATAAATATTCCACAAAAATGCCTGCGCACGTTCTTTGTTTACAGCTTTCGATCCCCAGGAATGCTGCCCATCCCCGGATTTTCATAAGAATTGGACTCGACCCGAGACCTTTCTTCTTGTTACAACCCCTATGAACTATTACAAAACTAAGGAAACTCACTTAGCTCCTAGCACATCGAAACTAATCAAGTACTTGAACAATTCACAACAATGTCACCAAAGAAACCTCGTAAGGGTTCTGTCACGGCACCGACGCACACGGTTAAAGTTCGTCAGGCAAAGACGGCTGCGAAAACCGCATTTACTGCTGAGCAACCGAAGTACAACTATGTTATAGTAAGTGGCATCTTTTGCTTCTGTCTCTAAATTATCAGAGAGACTAATACCTACAGAAACTCACCACTCCAAGGAAAACGACAAGTAAGAAAGGTGGGCCAAAATCACTTGCATCAAGAATCACGAAAGCTCCAGTAAAGAAAACCCCCGCCAAAAAAGCCGCCTCTAAGAAAGACGCACTTCAGAAGTCTACTACCAAATGCGTTATAAAGAAGGTAGACGCACCAGCGAAGAATGCCGCCCATCCTAGGAAGCTGGTTGCGAAGAAGCCTCCTACGCCAAAGAAGGCGGCGGCAAAGAAAGTAGTGAAGCCAAAGCATCTCCCACTTGTCAACTTATCATCGCCCCGAAAATCACCTATAAAGAAGGCAACCGTAACGACACCAGCCGTGAAGCCACTGACTAAAACTTCTCCAGTCAAAATCACCCACGAAGAAAACGCCGGCAAAAGCCAACAGCGCGTCCCCGTTGAAATCAGGGACTAGAAAGTTCTTGACGCAGCCTACTTGATCATATATACCACGCCAAGGATGGTGGGTGATGTTTGGGTGAGGATTATTGAAACAAGACCACGAGGTTGCATGTTCAGCAGATCTCTCTTGCTTGTAAATAGAATCCACTAGGGATTGAAATTTGTGACATTTGTATATTCATAGATTGCGAGGGATACGGATTTAATCATAACAGTAATATCTTAGATGCGTGGTGGACTTATGGCGTATCTCTTGAGTATAGCTAGCGCAGGTAATACAAGGACGTAGTGGCTATGATCTTCGGGTTTCGATCTTCGGGTTTAACTATCCGTGTCTAAATTTGAATAACCCTTTGTGATCAAAAGTTCAGTAGTGTTCATCCTAATTAAATGCTCATGTAGACCGTGAATTTCCGATTTGCAATGGCGCAAGTTCTTTGCAACTGTGAAGATAAGATGTGGGTTCCTCTCAGTAAAGCCAGTGTTAATTTCCCTGTTTTCATCCTCTATATGCGCAAGAGCCCCAAGACTATATGAATTTGGAGATGAATATGGACCTCAATCCTACCAGCAGGGAGTGTTTGTGACTCGTACAGATTTAATAGTGCCATTCCCAAGCTAAATTGACAGCCACGACGATAAATAGATACATGGCTTTCAATGGTAGTATACAAACACTATATGGAATTGAAAATGTGGTGTTTTTGGTGTTTTTTTTTAACAGCCCTCAAGGCCGCCGCACTTGCCTGAAGCTCAACATATCGGCTGTTGTCCAATTCCATGGTTACCAACAGTACATGCTCAACTTTGGCTCACTGTTACAGCTGCCAAGTCAGAAGTGAAGTCGACTGAGGTCAAATGTTGTCAAAATTGTGAAGCACCCCCACGAAATCTCCATATATGGCAGCACCTTTTCGTTACAGTAAAGTAGAATTTACATTAACTATCTTTCCCCACAAAATGCAAGGGAAGGAAAAGGCGGGGCGTGGCGGGGAGGATGAGCCGAGGAGAGTCTTGTCTCGTCCATCAATTTGGACAGAAGGGGATGTACAACAAGTACTGGCACAGCAGGACAGTAGTACAGTGGCAACTCCACTCCATATGGGATCAACAGGAATGCTTACCTCTGTGTGGAATAGCTGAGAAGTGACGGGGTGGCAAATAGAAAATAGCAAGAAAACGCATAAAGCATACAAAACATACAAAGACAAAACAGACAAAACAGAGAATAGAAATTAGGAAAAAAGGAAGGAAGGATAAGCGGTAGCACAGCCAGGCCTAGGGGAGACTGAGAGGGCTAGGGTTTATGAATCACAGTAGATCAACATTCACAAAACTGAGGGGTAAGTGGAGAGATTTTGTTCGACTTGAATTGCTGTCCACTCTACTACTGGCCAACAGGACCAATTCCTCCATATAGTAATGTACAGACAGTAAGCAGGCTGACCAGAGGAATTCTCGATGTTGTTGCCAACTGAAATTCTCGGAAAATGGAGCGAGGTCTGGTGCTCATTTTCGAATTGCTTGACAAATGATAGATGACCCAAACCAACTTCATCCCGCGGGATCCCGGACATGAGAATCGAAACCAAACGGAAGAAAACAAGAAGGAATAGGGCGCTTAAACATCCCCGTGCTTCAGTAATAATGGCCATTATCGGTCCATCGATCGTCAGATGATATCGTAACCATCGAATACCCCTGCTAAAGTCCCTCTCGACATGTGAATAATAAGATAATCTCGTAGACCACACTGGATGGCTCGACAATGAGGAGGACGACGAGGTTGAGGAGGGGTACAGTAGACGCAACCCCTTATGCAAGTCATATTAGGTACGAAGGCACGGTACTTTCGTCCTTTCGTCCTTATGTACGTGGCATCCCTGACATGGAAACTTGATTTCGATAGGATACGAAGCAAACGCAAAATTCAATATGTGCCATGATCTCGCCAAGTTTGATTCATCGCATCGTGTGAGTGAGTGGATGACGTTGCTGTGCTGTTGGGAAAAAAGCATCCACCGAGTTGCGTTTCGCAAGCTAGTGAAGCAGCTAGCCCTAGCTCACATGATCGTTGAAAAAGTTGCAAGTCTAAAGAGGCCCTCTATATAGCACTTTGGTATTCTCTTACGATATCACTAGTCCCCGAGTTTTGCGTTGGGCTTGAATGAAAATCTAAGCATAGCAGATCATAATAGAATGTAAACAGCCAAGCATTGATTTAGAAAGAGCAGAACGAGGAGGAAGGTACAGTAGATGTCTTGTACTTGTAGCTTTGGCCATTTGGACGGACAGCGCCGACGCGGGATGCTTTACCGAGTAAGTGCAGTCGTGGGGGTATGTGGTTTCATGATCCTGCATAAGCACATAAAGAAGAGCGTATGGAAATAAACTCATACAGCAGCTTCCTACTTTGAGACAGGAAAAGTTATCCGCGACTTCCGCGGAGGGGCGGGTGAGGACGAGGACGAAGTGTCTGAGATTTTGTCGAGTGGTCAGCTATACTAGGTTATTGGCTAGGTGGGAAGAAGCAGTGAAAGAAACCAACGTTGTACTTTCGTATTTACTTTGTTTCCCGGCCACTTGTAGATCCTTCCAAATTTGTCCGAGTACTGAGTGGAAGGTAGATTGACATTGACATTAATATTGACGCTGAACTGAACGTTAACATGGGTGTTGATGGGCCGGTCTCGCATGTGGTACTGCACACAAGTGAAATCTTCTCTGGGAGAATGACCTTTTGCAAGTTTCATTCTGGCCAATATCGAGTTGCGAACGCCAGCAATACTCAGCAGATTGGGTACCACTACGTGTCGGCTTGAGGGAGGATGTACACACCTCATGCAACAGTAATGTACAATTATGTACTCCGCTCTTTGGTACTACCGTAAACTGTGGTACCAGTACTTAAGAAGTATGAAAGTGCTTTGTCATGTAGTCACTCCGTCGGTCTGTCGCTGCTGTGAGGCCATAGTTATGTAAAACGTAGCCAGTGTTGGTGCTTTGCATCGGTCTCCAGATGGAGGTGTGAGAGGGGGACGCTCTCGTGACTATCAATCCCATCCAACATCCTGGGCGACGACAGGGGAAGGCCACCACCACCATGTCGAGGGGAGGGAGGCGAGGATCCTTCTCCGGAGCCTTGGGTCTGTGGTGATTGGAAACACTCCTATCATTCTGGCTTGCATCTCCACCCCCACGAAAGCCCAGCTTCCAGCTTCCTGTATGTAACATCCAAGCTCCCTGCCGGGCCATCTTGATGCTCTAAAACCCGCCGTGGCGCATTTCTTTCTTGAATTGCCCCATTTTCCAGGTCGACGGCTTGAGGCAGCGCAAACCCCTTGTGGTCTTGTGCAGGACAGGATAGTAAGTATTCGTGGACTTTTCAATAACGGAAACGATTGCTTGCTCGACGGAGTAAGTATCTTGACAACGGGTTTGACTTCGTACTGTGCAGTAAAAGTAAAGCACAGTCAGTAGAGTGAGAGTGAGTGGAGATTCAACCCCGCCATTCCATATCCCGCAGCCCCCGCGTCACATCCTTTGATTCCTCAACATCACACGACGACGACGACAACAACAACAACTGCAGTAACTCTAATACTTTACTGTATTGGAAGAACAAGACCTTCAGCTTGCAAGGCCAAGCCGGCAACAAAAAGACAGGTAAGAGCTAGTATCATGATAGTTCATGTATGACCAGTGCAGTCCAGTGCAGTCCATCCAACTGCTGCAGCTCGATCGGATCAGATCAGATCAGATCAGCGCAAGCGTCAGCACTGGCCGCGCAGCACCGAGGAGAACATTTCCAGTTCAATAAGCTGTAAACGCCCCCCGGTACGCTACATCGTATGGTAGCGGCTTTGAGTTGAGCCTCCTCAACCGCATTTGTCAGTCCCCTGCAGCCTCCTTTTGAACCAGCCTGTGTCGACCAGACTGGGATATGTCTCCCGGGCCACTGCTGTTTCTCAGGACTAGGAGGGCAAAACAAATCTTCACCGACCTTTCTTCCGCCAGAGTATATTAGGTTTTCTGTTTGGAAACAGGGTAGTGATGGTAAACCTGGCAAGCCCATTTTTGGTTGATATGTGTGAGGTCATCAGCCACCTTGCGATATTGACGTTGCAGCATAGTCAGCGGATGTCAATACCATATTGCCTTTGCTAATGGGTAGCTTGGCAGGTATAACGTTATGTTTCAAGGTTTCTTCATTTTCCTGCAAAGCAAGTGCGACTATTGCGGGGTTCAGCGTCCGCGAAACTGTGCGGTGTTGTGTAGTTCTTGTTGTGTCATCTTTTCCCCTCTGGGCGAATCTCACGATACCTATTATTCACAAATAGGCACAAAGCCCAAGTATCTCCACAACCATACGCCTTGTATGTTATGTTGCCCGAACGCCCGTTCCTAGCCCCAAATATGTAGCTGGTATATTCCATATTTAGTTTTTGGAATAAGCAGCCCAGCAAGGGACCGGGAAGGCAAATACCACGAGATCATCCCAGCAGGTTCCCCCACGCTTCCCAAATCAAACAGCGTAGTTGGTATGGTCCGAACTCTTTACGCCACCACCAGGAACAAGAAACAATACTTAACTTGCTGTGTTTCTGGCGTTCCTGACAAGAGTTGCCCTCGGTAGTTTGGGTTTCCTCATCCTTCTCCTCATCCCGTCATCAGCCGTGTTCCTCCTTGCCGCCTCTTTTGGGTTATCTCGCATTATCTCTCTTTCAATCTTACCTCAGATTTTGACATCTGTTATTAAACAGAAGTAAACATTAAGCCTCATCTACAGCTGCTCGCTTTTGTCTCCGAGTTCGGCAGTTATATTTCACCATTGGTTCTCCCTTCAAGTTGGTATTTCTTCCCAAAATGGCTCCTCATAACGATGCTCCTTCCCCAGCTGGAAGCTTTACCCAAAGTTTCAACATGGCTTTCCGAGCAGTTCCAGGTTCTGGTCTTCGTAACTCCAGCAACTCCAGTAGTATTTTTTCCGAATCACCTCTAAACGAATCCCAATATAGTTCTTCCTACAGTAGTACGTCGTTGGACATCGAAGAAAGTACGCCTCGCCCATTGGTTCCCGGTGTATATGTCCCAACTGTTTGCTTCTTTGATCCCATCACGGAAAATCTTGACACTGCAACAATTGCAACTCATGCTGTTCGGTTAGCAAAGGCTGGCGTAACTGGACTCACTACTCAAGGATCTAATGGCGAAGCTGTCCACCTAACCCACTCCGAACGCAAGATCGTGACTTCTACCACCCGCTCCGCCCTCACGGACGCTGGGTTTCCCAACATGCCTATCATTGTTGGATGTGGAACCCAATCGACTCGGGAAACAATTCAGTACTGTCGTGAGGCATATTCTGCAGGTGGTGACTATGCGCTAGTTCTCCCGCCCTCCTACTATGCATCACTATTTGCTCCAGCAGCAGCTAGTGTCATCGAATTCTTCACCACCGTAGCTGACCAATCACCTATTCCAATCATCATCTACAACTATCCAGGTGCGGTGTCAGGCATGGATCTTTCCTCTGATCTGATCATCCAACTTTCTGCTCACCCAAATATCGTTGGCGTCAAGCTCACGTGTGGAAACACTGGGAAGCTGAACAGAATCGTCGCCGCCACTAAATCTGCAAAGGGATCATCTCTAGATGCACCACCATTTTTGGTTCTTGGAGGAAGTGCGGATTTCACTATCCAAAGCTTGATTGGAGGTGGCCATGGAATTCTAGCAGGCTTGGCAAATATTGCACCTAGAGCTTGCGTCGAGATTATTCGCCTATATCATGAGGGTCAGATTGCTGAGGCTCAAAGAATGCAAGAGATTGTTGCGAGAGGTGACTGGGCGGCTATTCAAGGCGGGATCGTCAGCACGAAGGCTGGCATGGAGAGTTGGCTCGGGTATGGCGGGTATGCACGAAATCCATTACCGAGACCAACTGACGACCAAGTTGTGAAATGGAAGGAAGGTTTCCGGGAGCTGGTCGCGTTGGAGAAGAGTCTTTAGAATGCATTGTAGTTGGCACTGGATTCTTCCTCTGGTCAAATACTGGAATGGGTTTTGTTATAATGAGTTGTTTGCTTTTCCGATACTGCTAGGAGATCTTCTTGCTGGCCCGCAACGGTGGAAGAACCGGAGCATCCAGGGATATATGTGCTGGTCTATATTTGGATTGGAGTCTGATTTCATATTTTGCTTCTTGATTTTCTTTTTAACCTCAACACAGGCTCATATGGGTTGATCCTGCTGCTGCCTTTGATAAAAGTCTTTCCGTTATGATGACGAAATGGGGACGAAATTGAATAGATATTAGACAGAGAATCCAATGCTTCACAGCACAAATTTCCTATATATTATCTGTCGCTGTCTAGCAAGTGGTTAGATACCTAGCCCAAGTTATATGTCATTCTCCCACTCAAAGCCCCCACAGCGTGGCCTCCAACCCCAACCATGACCATTTCCTCATACATACAGCATCCTGTGGTACCTGGTAACGACCGCCTCTTATGTACATGAACACCCCACACAGAATGACATAGAAGAAGCAGCTAAACCGTTGGATTGGGGGAAGGAGGGGGGGTTTCTGTACTGTGGTCCTTGCCTCTCCGCATTTTACGGGCCGCCCCCACAGTCCAAATGTTGACATGCATAGTGCATGGTATCATTATCCCGACCTTCATATGTGGCAGCTCCCCTTCATCCGGAAGTTTGTCATCTTACTGTGGTCTAGAAAGAGTGAGATTGCTGGACACGTGATAGTCTATATTAAAAGCAGTATAAATCATGTGGGAGTTATAAACAAGATGATTTCTACTATGAAAGCCCTTTGGATAAAATAGCTGGCATGAAAGATGTGTTCTGTTTGCTAGCGAGAATATTGTCAATCTTACGACTGCGATGTAGCTTCTACGAGATGGAGGCGAGAGACATAAACTTCATTAAGTCACTTAGTACTACAGTAAACAGCTAATATGTATGAGTGCAATTTTTTTTTTAGAAATAATTACCCCATTAGTGTTTATATACTACGTAGATCGCATATTAAAACAGATTTATCCTAAATTCAAAGAAATCCTTGGAAGTGTTGACCTCCAGTCAACATTACAAAAGCTTGGCAATGAATTGAATATAAAAACGGTTCCCCACCGCCCGCTAGCCTTACACAACACCTCAAGATAAAGACCAGAGTCCAAAACCTGATATCACAAAATGAGTCAAACTTATTATTAGCCCACCCAGAGCTGCAGCTGGCTAAAACTCAGGAAGTTTATCGAGAACAACCAACCATGCTTAGCACCAGCAGTTCAGTGATCCTTGCGAAAAATCACTAGAAGGTTCAGGCCAGATCAACTCAAACTGGTATAATAAAAGTCGAGCCCAGAGCAGCTGGGATATCAAAGTAGAGAATAGGATCCACCCCGACAATGCTATCGAGTCGCCAGCATCGAGGATCCGAACTCTTTTGCCTCCCATACTCAACTTTCTTTTTTGGTTCAGGAACCTTTGATATGTTATGTACAAAGACCCACTTTTTGATCCTTAAGCGGTATTGGCGAATGTAGCTGCTAGTGTTAGCGGCCTGGGGCAACTGGGTCGGTTTTAATATGCAGAGAAAACCAGCTTTAATCCAGCCTTTTAACACCTTTTCTCTTTTTTGAATCGCACCAACTGGCCTTCGATAACCAGAGAGAGGCATACCCGTAGTGAAGACAACGCTAAATTTTCTGTTCCTAAGTTTATTTTATTATGTATAGCCAAGCGTTGTACTCTTTTGGCCAACATAAGACACAGAAGCACGCCATACACCTACGAAGCTTCGCAAGAGCACGTAACGAAACCACCTAGATTTCGCACTCCCACGATATTCTACAAGCAAAATATCATCCCAACTTCGAATTTAAACTCAGTTCAATAATAAATCGCGGGTCCAAATTCACCCTGTTGCTGAAAAATATGCTTACCATACCCACACAGTTAGACTCTTCCACAGCGTCCCAAGGCGTCACACACCCATGACACTTTGTACACATTGGGAAGAATCCTAACTCAACACTTTTATTTTTCATGAAAAGATCTTGCTCTCTTACCCTCTCCAGAATCAACAGCTATGAGAGTTCATCCAAAACAGGACCAGAGCATACAATTCCGAAAACCCTTTCTGACATTTGGCTACACACAGGACAAACATTCTCTCCAACACACTGCAACACTTTAGAGCGCCTTTAACCAGGTTGGCCAGTAGCATTAACATCCAATATCAAAGCCACCAGCGACATAGCTTCGATCACCTGTGCATAAGCTCAAGAGCCGATATGCCAATTTCGAAACATTTGAAACAAAATCCACGAATTCTCAACTATATATACCAGCTTCTCCGCGCAGCCAAAGCTCTCGATATGCCACAGATTCATCAGAAGTCACTGTCTCAGTTCATTTACAGCAGGATTCAAAAACACGATCACACATGCACACACATATATATATGCAAATCAGCGACTTTTCAAAAGCCCAAGCCCACCTTGCAACCATAGGACATGATAAAACATAGCACACATACACCAACAACCGTGATTCGCATACATATAGATTCCATTTGATGCCCTTCGAACTCGTGACGCCCATGGTTGCAAGTATCGTCTGTTCACGAACGCTATACATCCCGCACGTCCGTCTGCGCCTGTCACCTACCTACCCCCATCCAATCCATCAGACGAACAAGAAGCAGAAGACGAGGTTGACATC
>Ga0247734_1000462_pt1 | contig 35440 bp, 36 predicted proteins | sample UWRJL103311B2_FD_180933 | JGI IMG/M metagenome (GOLD analysis project Ga0247734, IMG submission 180933) | Plant litter microbial communities from Arlington Agricultural Research Station in Wisconsin, United States - UWRJ-L103-311B-2 | ecosystem: Environmental > Terrestrial > Plant litter >...
CAATCATATAGCGGGTCATTTGTCTACTCCAAATACTTACTATAACTCCGGGTTACTACATGTTGAAGCCAACCGTGTCATTGTCCAGTGGTTGTGGTGTCCTGAGAGCCGCTGTCATCTGTAAGCGCCCATAAGGATGGTCCTTAATTACAAGCCACATGGATAAGCGCCAGAGAGATTCCACGAGTGGAACGGGCTTTGAAGACTGTCACGATCACTGGACGACCTGAAATGTACATTGTTTCAAACATTGGACACAACTACGACCTAGCCAGATAAAATTACCCCAAGCCATCCAAATCGATTCCTTCCAAACGCCTTGACCGGAAGGCATTGCTTCTTCCCTTTCTAAGCTCACGATAATATTGGTCATGACAAACAGAACCCATATCTCCTTCTAGTCGAGTGCTGCCCAAGACCAACAAGGCCATAATCAGTGTCAATTCGACATGTCACGTGGTTTCAGGTCTTTGTTGCACAGCTAGAGCATGGACTGTTTTCGCGCCTTCTCTTCATCAAGAATATAGAGGTCATATCGGAGGCGCTCAATATCTGCTTCTGACTTTTCAATGGATGCACTGCGATTAGGCTCACGTCTCCATCTCTTGATCTTGTCCTCCTCTTTGCGAATGGCCCTCTTCTTCGTGTCAATCTTGGTACATATGCGGCACTTGTCATCTCCCTTGACTGTGTTCATGACTAACTTCATGCCGCAGGTCTCTCCGGTTCGATACTCTTTTGAACAGTGCTGGCGGAAATGACTCCACTTGTAGCAGTTGCAAGTCTGCTTGACTTGGTCGTAGAAGCACATTCTCACTAGGTGAGGGTCTGGAGCTCGGTTAGCTTGGCCACAGTCAAACGCCCAACTTGAAACAATATACAAGCGAAGTTGCGATACCTACTGGACCTCTGCTATTGCTATTGACACTATCTCTTATGGGACACTCGGCAGGAATTTATCGGTAAGCAGGTTGGTGCGGATCTGCTAGACTGTTTGGTAGAAGAGTCGGCGTTAAAGACTGAGTGGTGGTGGGCTCTTGTTTAGATGTTGAAACATCTGTAATTCCAGGAGCAGGTGTATGGTTATATACGCATGGCCTCATATGAAGTAGTCTCTGAGGCACCTCTATACGGTCCATTCGATCATCGACAAGAATCAGTCACGCAAATACACGGAAGACCATGCTACTTTGCCACTCCACTCGAACCAATGTACAGCGCATTTCTGCACAATGCTACACTCATCACATTGGTGGCAGGATCTCTTATCCACATTGCCACTCTCTAACATATTCCGACGACTCATCATTTCTCGGACAAATAATTCCCTTTTGATATCCACAAGGATTGCTCGGTCCTTTACAGCTCATGATACTCTTCGATTGCCTTGTTCTAGGATAGCCAGCTGCGGAATTTGACAAACGCTTCTCGAGGTCTTGTGTCTTCTTGGCTCATCCGGAAGGACGTTGGTGAATGATACCCAACGCGATACCAGGCCGTCTGCCTGCTCAATGGCCGCTCAGCATGATTGCCTTCCATACTCAAGGAAAGACGAATGCATGTGGGGCTCCCGTCTGCTAGTATTACCAGCATGCTAGCCTCGAGTGAGGCCCTATATGTTACTCAAGTGCAAAATCCCACTGACCCATGAAATAAGTTCTAAGCCGCTTTTGTACGCAGGTTCGGAGGGACGGGAGTTGGGTCACCGTGCTGTTATCAGAGTTTGAAGAAAGGAACCCAGTCGTACCCGGTCAGGTTAATGGATTTCCCTGGGAACACTCATATTCTCGAATTGACAAAATTCTCGACACTCTATCCCGCAAGATTCCATCACATGTTGGTGAATTTGATGTGGTCTCACCATGCACCTCGAGCACTCAATCAGTTATAACCTCTCGCCAGCACACTTGAGAACATTTTGGGTTATAGTTGCATAGCCAGACAGTCTTGTGACCGCAAGACAATGAGGAAAGATGGAGTCAATTTTGCGCCGCTCAACCTCCCACATGCATCCTGAGCAGATGCTCCAACCTGCATACTCTCAAGTATAGGCCCCCCTGCCTACGGTAAGGATAGAACGATGTGTTGTCAATCCATGGCTCGAAGATAGTATCACCCATATCCATCACTGTGCATTGGAAAAGTCGTACTGAGTCCCTCCGGTGCTATAGATGCAGATCACGTACATCTTGCCACTCAGACCTGTGGTTTCCATTACAGTGATGCTAGCAACATATTCGTTTGACTCACCTGTTGGAAAAGGCGTTTCCGTTGGGGCTCGTCACTGACGTGGCGACCTCAGTTTGGCTATACCAAACTTTCCACGCGGAGCTTTTGGAACTTATGGCTGCACGGCTCAACTTAGCCCGAGGATCTTGAAATCAGTCACCATAAAAGTCCTCATCACCAAGTTCTATCATATTCACACCGAAATCGAATTTAGTTTCACCTACGACTCATAGTCAAAAGAAAATCTGCCGGAGGTCAATTGACAGAACCCGGACTGTTAACGAAGGTAACATAGGTCGCTATCAGGGCCGATGATCTCGATCTCGATCTTTCATTGCTCAATCAGCGGCCAAGACCTTCATGAGAGTATTTCTTAGCTGTGGCAGACAGAAATGGACAGACATACGAAATGCAAGCTGCATCACATCCTACACCATGACGAGCTGATATAAGATGAAAAGATGGTGGCATTGGAAGCGGAGCACTCAGTTGGAAACATAACAATTACTCAAATGGTTTTAACTCCAAAGGCTCAATGCATTCTCCAGGTCGAATCACCATCAGCATCGGTCCTAGCATCGTTATTAAAATTTCAGGGGCTAGGACAAAATAAAGAGCAGTGAAGTCTGCCCGATCATGATGCATCCTGTTTCAAAAAGAGGACGTCAGTAACTGGGATATTAGCTTTAGGCATGTTACCTAGTATTCATAAACACAATTTCCGCCCCCTTTTCTTACTTGTATGCGGAACAAACAAACAGGTAAACAGGGCCCCTTTCGCGACCCTCGTCTTAAGTTAACCACCTCATTCTTCCCAATTTTCTCACCGATCTCCAGGCTTTAGAATCATTCTCTGTTGAGAGAATAGAGTAAATATGCGAATAGTGACATATCTCACGACGTTGGAAGTGCCGGTTGTTCGGGACACTTGCAAATCATGTGCTGAGTAACCTCTGCGGTTCTGTGGGTTTTCCTAGAACAGCCTGCAAAGTGCGCATCCAATGATAAGTCGTAAACAACGCATGCGAATTAGGATGGGAGGAGGTTCACTCTCAATGTATATCATCTACCGCTTCTCATTGGCTGGAGCAATGCGGGAAGGGCTGTTGAAGTATTCAGGGCAGATGATGATTGGAATGCTTGCATATATGCTCTGATTTGACAACTGCTGGCCAAGTAGCTGGCCGGCTAAGGCTGCCGGCTGGGTTAAGTAGACAGGGGAGTTTGGTCCTTGATAGAGGAGGTCGGCAGGGTTACCGATTAGGACAAGGCGGGGCTACAAAATATGACGCAGGAGGATTGGCTATTGTTGCTTTCGTAGGCTCTAGTACTGGTTGATGAGTTGTCCGGCCCTGGATGTGCTTGGGGCAGCCAATGATGAGGGAACAATGATGAGGCTCTTATTTTTGGACGCGCTGAGGGTCACTCAAGGCCGTTCGGAGTGGCCAGAAATCGATGCCACCAAATGTCGTGTCACGAGCCGGCTAGGGCTGTTGAATAAGTGGAGGTTTGTGGTCTTAATGGTCTTCTTATCTGGTGGACTGACTGTGTCTACAAACATAGGAATGGGCAGGTGATTTGACTGACAATCTCACATGGTTGATGATGGATTGCTAAAGACTCTTAACTAAAAGTGGAATGCTTTGAATAGAGCACACGATTATCCCTCATACGATGTTTACCTCTTCTCAGGGCTCAGGTTATTTCATAACAATGACCCCAAACTTTAGTAGTACAGTACATAGTACAGTACCTAATAATACCACGTGACTATATTTAACTCATGTGGTTTATTGTATAGCTCAGTCATAGCTCTAGTTCACTACTCACTCTATTGTGTAAAAGTCAAATTAGCTGCTTAATAAATGTAGATATGAGTTCAATCATTTTCGAAACGTAAGGACCATCAATGAAACCGTTTCCGGAGCCCCGCTGAAACACGTGAGACTTATGGTTAACCACGTCTGACAACAAGGCAATGATTTACACCTCAACAAACAATCCCTCTATCATATTCATATCTGAATAGTTTGAAATTAACTCAATAGCCTTCATCTAAAGTGGGATCCTCTTTAATCGAATCTCATAGCATGTTAAAACCTAATTTCATAATTGAACCTCCCACGCTCCCGGGTCTTCCCACCGAACTCCTCCTCCAAATCCTTTCTTACCTCGATATTCCCGATCTATTAACCATCTCTCGAACATCCCATCAACTTCGAATTTTAACATTTGATCCCCTTCTTCATCTCACACGTTTAAAGAATGCATCTCTGACTCTAAACGCTTACATCCCATCCCGCCCACCCCTTGCTTACTTGCTTCTCCATCGCATTTACATTACCCGTACGACACTCGCTGCTCGACAACTCGGTCGGAATCTCGTTCGTATCCAGCTAACTCGGAAACTCGATCCCGCCAGACGAGTCAGTCGGGAGGTTTTGGTCACGAGAGGGGTTCTACCAAGGGAGTGTTTGCGTGAAGGTTCATCAGCTTTGGTGCAAGTTAAAAAGAAGCTGAGATGGGATATGGTGCGCGTACAGCTCGGACGTAAATTGAGGGAAAGGCCGAGTGCCGAGACGTTGGTAATGAAAGGAGTTCTGCCAGAAGAGTGTTTTGTTGGAAGGGTTGCGCCAGGGTTGGTGGGTGTAAAACGGAGGGTAGAGAGGGAGCGAGTGAAGGATGTATTGAGAGGGTGGGTTAAAGAATGGAGCAGAAGGGGTGGAGAGAGAGAAGTTGAGCAGAATATGGGTGTTAGACGCCTTGCTCGACGCTTTACTGCCCGGGAGGGGGAGGGTGGACAGACTGGTTGGAAGAAGAGAAGAGAGGAGCCCGCTAGGGCTAAGGTACTGGGGCTGAGGCAGTTCTGGGAGACAGTTGCAAAAGATGCTGGATCATAGTTTGCGTTGTCTGAGGACCATGTTTATTATTTGATGTCTTGCGAATGTCGCAACCTTTGGTAAAAAGGGAACGCTCCCCTTTGTCATGTAGAGGTCTTGAGGTAATATTTATTAGCTACCAACATCTGAACCTTATAAATAGATATTTTAACCTATACGCATTGCAAATGAATAATCACTCAATTTATGAATTTTTGTTGCACGAAAGTTTCTTAGACGTTTGTAGCAATGTAGCTAGCAGTCCACCTATGGTTGAGAAGGGTATTTAGTATGCACTTGGCGCACCGAAATGAGACTTGTTGAGGATATCTTCTCAAAGAACATCAACTTTATCATCAACTTTTCTCAGAGATTCTTAGACGCTGGTTTGATGATGAAATATTTTGAATAATTGTGAATTGTAAGGCTCTAAGAAACTCATTTCTATTCATCCAAATCCAAACAATGTTGGAAAACGAAGTTTGTTACAAATATAGAGAGGTTTTAGATCGTTGGATCTATGCTATTGTATTTTTCTGCAGATCCAGGTTTTTACAAAGTTAAAGTCCCTAAACTGGGACAAGTTGCAGCAGACCTGTTTTGTGCTGCACACCATCATGTGATAGAGACCCTTGCGATATTTATTTTGCATCCACTTCTAGTTCATTGTACTCAATTTGACTAGGTATAGTCTAGAAAAGCAAAAAAAGCTGAGAGTAACGAAGCATGTGATAGTTTCTATACAACGTGGATAGTGAGAAGGGATTCTGAACTTCATTTGCTTGAACTTAGTATTGAACTTACTATTGAATATATAACATTATTCAGTTGCATTTTTTCTTTGTCAACATTTGGCAGCGGTTTAGCTAAGCCACTCACAGGAGCATAACATTGGAAACCCTAGAGTAGGAGCTACTCTCGCCTTCGGATTATCACTACAGAAAATGTTGAGGGGATTTCACATTCCCTCAGTAAATTATAACAAACTGAAATTGTACATAGTGAAGTTATTCAGATTCAAACCTACTCACTCAGTTCTGAAGCTCAGCAGCAGTTTATTCAAACTTCGATTTAAATGGAAAAATACTAATGTGATTCCACCCAAAATCAAAGATACGCCTCCTAGACCAATCTGCAATAAATGAATTGAAGTATCCGATCCCTTCTCAAAGCAAGTCCACGTATGTTGAGCAGTGTGGATTTGATAATATAACAAAAATCCATGCCTTCTGTTCACATTTGAATGGGGATTTAGATTTCTATATTCCGATTTGGTATCCAACAAGAAGTGCCTCTGCTTCCCCACAGTCAGGCGTGAATTTGAAGTAGAACTCAAAGCTTACACATGCCTGTGTTTCAAAAATCAACTAACCAAAACAGGTTAGCGCCGCCATGACCTTTGCACGACATAATGTTAGGGTCAACGTATCCATAGAATTACACTGTAAACTGTATAAAACCGATGTCTACTAGCGTCTCTTTCTCATCTTGTCATATTATCTGGTCTTGAATCTCCTTAAAATGAAACGGAAAAGCTATGTTCACATAGCATGTTTTGCCTTCTCTTGTATCACAATTGTTTCCTCACTCTCTAATCGTATTCGAGCGGGAAACCAGCAGTGTTTACCTGAAGAAAGTCTTCTGTTCTCTAACCTCGGCTGCTCCGTGATTGGTGAGGCCGATATTGTATTCATTGCTAAAAAGGCTGTACCTCCTGTTCTAGTTAATACTCAGAGCGAGCATAAGCCGACTCCAGATCTCACCACATGGTCACTGAAGCCTGTTTGTACCGACTTTGTTGGAGAAAACAGTAATCAACTATGTGTGTATACGAATGCTACTTTCGGAAATGGAAGAGGAATATCAATTTTCACCACTCCAGAAATAGCCACACATTTCATCGCCCTACCTGCTCTTCGAGATCCCACAATTTTAACAGAAGTTAACAAAGCAACCGGACCATGGTACACTAGATCCTTTCCCGGGAAAGGGATCGGGATGCTAGCTAGGCAGTCGTTGAAACGTGGTGATCTCATCACAGCTTACACGCCCATCCTACTTGTATATATGGAAAATACTCTATCGACCAAGGAGCGTGAGAAATATCTGAGGGTTGCCATAGAGCAGCTACCACAGAAGTCAAAAGACAAATACTTCAATCTGGCGACCATCTACGGTTATGCAGAGACAATTGTGCAGGATGTGCTCAAAGCCAATACTTTTGAGGTACAGATCGGGAGTCATCGTCATATGGCTATATTCCCAGAAACTTCCAGAATGAATCACGACTGCGGGCCCAAGTATGTCCATCTTTTCTTAAATTCTTAATTGGGAGTATGGCCTTGATAGGCGAAATCTGCGAGCCTTTCGTGGACAATGTAACACAGTCAAACAGAACATTTGGGATTCGGTGCTATTCATAACATCTTCCAACCCATCCTCGAAGAGCATCTTTCTCAACATATGCACCCGTATCTAATTCTGTCCTCATTGTGCAAATGATAATTCCCTTGAAACTGTGCTAACAACCACAGTTCCCAATACCACCTGTCCCCCACAACCCTAGTCCACACCGTCCACGCCGCCCGAACCATCCCCGCCGATACGGAAATCACCATCTCTTACATCAATCCCACCGAACCTCACTCGGTCCGCCGTGCTCAACTTCAAAATGCATTTCATTTTACCTGTCAATGCTCCCGTTGCCTCGCTGGAACGAAATCAGATTCAAATCTCCAGGAAATCATCCGAATCCAGAAGATTCTCGGAAACTGGAGTGCTGACTCTAAGCCAAAGACGAAGCTGGTGGAGAAGTTGTTGGAGCTATATGAGAGTGAAGGCTTGCATTCGTTCATGGATACTGCGTATGGATACGCTGCTTTGACCTGGAGTGGTGCTGGAGATTGGGATGCGACGATGTATGTATTGCAGTGGCGTTTATGTAGGTTGCTAATGGGAGAACAGAAACTTCGCGAAATTGGCTGCAGAGGCAGTGGAATTGAAGGATGGACAAAAAGCTAAGGACTTTGCAATGTGGCAGGAGATGGAAAGGGACCCCTCGAAGCATTGGAGCTGGAGAAGGAGCAGACTGTGAGAATGCATACCTATAAACAAAACACTGAAGAGATAATTGCGAGTTAAGTGTTTTAAAGCTCATTTTTTACTCTATAAAAATCCTCCTTGATATCCGAAGCTCCAACCCCATGAATACAAGGCTACTCATACAGAAGTGCAAACTGTCTGCGCTGTTAATGCATTATTGATCAAAGTCACAGCTGCATTCAACGAACACCAGGTTCCAATCCCACTAGCTCCCTCCGATGCAGCAATGAGTGTTCCCGCGAGAATATTTCCCCGAATCTCACTCTTTGCCCCGATGGCAGCCGAAGTCCCCAGCACGAAAAACACATTGCAGGCCTGCGCGCCGCCAACAAGCAAGACCTTACTCCCAGCAGCACTACTAAAGGTGGTACTGATCTGGAAAATAAACTGGCCGTTAGGGTTTCCTGTGCCATCGAGTGTGACTGTGGTAGTCAAGGTAGCGGAAGGTGTGGGGAAGGTGTAAACGCCGGGGCAAAGGGTAACGCCTCCGAGATCACTGGCGACAAGAGCCACAGTCGGGACGAGACCGACCGCGTGATTATAAGCTGCCAGGCATGAAGCTTCAGCATTCTGAGAAGCCAGACCACCAGCTGAGGTACTTCCTGTCACCACACCGGGTGGAAAACCTGTGATGGATGTTCCTGGGAAGGTTCCCGCATCGCCTGTAATGAGCGTCTTGCCCGTCGATGTGAGTGTGCTGGAAGAGATAGCACCGAAGGAGTTGGCGAGTCCAAGGGAGACTGGGGAGGCACGTTTCACGGCGATTGGGTTGGCGATTGTGGAGGTGACGAGGACGGTGGCGGTGATGATGGTGGTGAGGTACTTCATGGTAGCGGAAGTGTCTAGAAGTTCTCTTGGTTATGAAGTGGAGGGAGTATTTCAAGACCTTGAGATAAAGAGGAAAAGTAAAACAATGAAGTGTGTGTTGGTGATTCTGGCCTACCAAGTACCACAAGGAAACACATGTCTTATAGTAAAAATTGCAGGTTATTTATTCGACATAAAAACAGGTTACTTCAAACTCCTACACTGTATAGTAGTGTGGTAAGCATGAGCGAATTAGATCAAACATGAGAGTATCACGTCTGAGGACAGCAAGCCGGAGCATACCCAGGCTTTATACGTAACAAAACTGGAAGAATTCGCAGGGGCATTTCTGCAGGGTCTTCATGCAATGCAGTGTTGCGATCTTGTAGCCAGGTTTTTCTGGGCAGTAGGATACACAGAACCCACTTCTGGAAACGAATAAAGGTTGCCCGGCTAATGTACAAGTTTACAACATCCTCCATCTCCACCACCATGGGGTATTAATAGTGCAGCAGTTTATGCTGTTGACAAACATGATTGAGGGATAGCGTCCGATTGAAAACCTCCATTAGTCGATTGGTGGATTGTTTCGCTGCATATACTATGGCAAGCAACCCATACGTTAACATGAGGAACAACTGTTGGCTGGCTTCAGGATGCGAACAGTTATGTGCACAGCAAAGGAGACGCCGACATGTAACATGCCGGTCTCATATCAACCCATGGTCAGCTCTTCGCTCTCTAGCGCTCTAACATAGATTACGGAAACTTACCTTGCACCGAGCTCGTCTTCCCAATTGATATTTAGGTACGCCACTCCCGCTTATGGTTGACGACCACCTATCTATTCAGTGCATTTGAATGCATTCTACTCATGGGATCTACACCTTTTGCCTGCAATCTTCGCTCAAAGTATACAGGAGCACACATAGCGGCGGCTTTAAGATACCGCATTCCGGAAATCATCGAATGTAACCTGTCCTCAAAATGATTATTTCACACGTGGTTGTACGTAAAATATTTCGGCCATACGTTTTTGACATTGCTGTTAAACTCAATTGCATGATAGATGTAGCCTGGGAATATGAATGCTAGACCAAGGATCACAAGAAGCCACAGACCTCAGTGACTAGAGGAAATGCACTAGCAACAAGATATGCGAACAACAATGGCTGATGTGCTAAATTCATAAAGTAGACCTTAAACCAACAGACTTGCTATTGCCTTTAGTTGATTTAATACAGCTCAACCAAACTACAGCATCTCCGTATCACCATCATCTCCACCGAGTAAATGATCTTTCAATCCTTTCTTACTAATCTGCATCGCCCTCTCAATCTCAAGTTCCCGGTCTCTTAGCCTCCCTTTTCCAAACTCTAGATCTCGTTGCTGTTTCCTCTTTTCCTCCCTGACAAAAGCCTCCCTATCATCCAATGCTTTCTGTCTCCTCTCCTTATCCTTCTTTGCTTTGACGCTCTCCTCGGTCTGATCTTCCTCGTGAACCTCAGGAGCAGGGTTTAATGTCGAAATAAAAGCTACAACGTATTTGTCGCTAGTCTCCTTATCAAGACTTATGTACCTAATATCCCCTAAAACCGCTGCTGGCATTCGTTCTATGTTCGTAGATTTATTAAGTTTCGACAAGGGCTGATCTTTCAACAATGCCAACAGATCTGCTTTCAAAGCCGAAGTTGGAAATTGTAGTCGCTTGATATGCTCTCTATAGAACTTCTCACGATCTTTATCAGAGAGTGTCGTATCTCGCATCACAGGTTCTTTCTTGAATTTCCGCTTGAATTCCGGCCAATACAGTTTCGGGTTCGCGTTTTTCTGGAGGAATGCTAGATAGGGTATTTTCGGGTCCTTCTTCTCCTCCTTTGCTCGTAATTCTCTCATTATTTTCGTTTGTTCACGGGACCATTCATCCCAAGCTTCTTTTCGCGCTTTCATACTCGTAAGTGCTGTGTAACGTGTATCATCAACTAATCGGCCTTCTTCGATAAGTTTCTCCCATGGACTGAAAGGGTTTATGCCTGCATCATTCAGCAGATCTTTAAATAGCGCAACAGCGTCTTCCTCTGACAATTCGAGACCAGCAGCGCCATCTTCCCAGTTCTCCATGTTTCCATCATCATAATCACCGGGGTCAAGGCCATATTCCTCACCCATCGCAGCAAGTTGAAATGCGATGTCATCCTCATTGAACTCAATTGGCTCATCTGGAACATCCTCGGTCTTCTGTCTTTTCGATGGGTTCTCGTCGTCTTCGTCATCTGTAACCTCAACTTCTTCATATTCCGAACTATCATCTCCTTCAATATCACCTGGAGGTCTAAACACTGTGGGCGCCGCTTCAGCCGGTCGTTCTGGGGCACCAGGAGCTTCACCAGTAGAAACTGGTTCCTTCGATTTCTGTATTGCCTCTGCTTTCTCCTTGATTCTTAACTGATCAAGCTGTAATATGCCATCCTTGAGCTTCTCCGGTATCCGCCAATAGCTCTGATCCTTCTCTGTATTATACACAAATCTTCTGCCAAGCTTTGTATGTACCAACACCCATTTCTCATGTCCGGGAATAAGATGTCTAGATTTCGGTTTATCTGCGGGCTGTGGCCTGGAGTCTCGGGGACGATCGTGACCTGCTCTACCGCCTCTACCGCCTCTATGACGCAGCGAACTATCTCTAGCCCCATCTTGTTGTCCCTGGGATTGATAGTTTGAAAGTCCTGGGCCAGCAACTGGTTTTAAGTTTCCAACAGACTTGAACTGGAGGAAGCTTTCTGAAGGGTTCACAGGGGCGACTGGACCAGGAGCTTCAACAGGCGCATCCGGACGTGTGTAAGTCGACTGTTTCGTCGCAGCATTATAGTAATATGCATGGCCTGTCGGCGCTTTGTGTTCTGTCCATCCTTCTGCTAGTGGCGGAGGTCCTCCGCTGGGTTTATGTGTAGACTTCAACATGATAATAGTATGTTACTTATGGTAGTAGTCTCTTGACTTTGTGAGGTTCTCCAGAAAATATAAGTGTTTGCCTGGCAGCCTTGTGGTTGCTGCCTCACAGCCTCCTACAGGGGTGTTAGCGCGACACGCTGCCCTTTCGTGCCTGGAGCTTTGGAATAGCTTCACTTCATCATTGACCACACCATTCTCTCTCCTAACATTTAAAGCAGAGGAGAGAACTTCCATTCAAAGGAATTACCATTTCAGAGAATCCGAGTCTACACCAATTGCAATCATGTCGAGAAGATACGATTCTCGAGTAAGCTGAAGCTCAAACAAGCTCCGGAATAACAGAGGCAATAAAGCTAACACCTCTCCTAGACCACAATCTTCTCCCCAGAAGGACGTTTGTACCAGGTCGAATATGCACTCGAAGCCATCTCTCATGCCGGAACTGCATTGGGTATATTGGCAAAGGACGGGATAGTTCTTGCAGCTGAGAGAAAGGTAACCAGCAAACTCCTGGAGCAGGATACATCGGCCGAGAAGTTATATATATTAAATGAGTAAGGTCTTCAATACATGTGCCAAAGTTAAGTCTGACATTCAAACAGCAACATGATCTGCGCCGTAGCAGGCATGACTGCTGATGCCAACATCCTGATTAACTATGCCCGACAAGCTGCTCAAAAATACCTCCTCACCTACAACGAAGACATTCCATGCGAGCAGCTCGTTCGTCGGTTATGCGATTTGAAGCAAGGCTACACCCAGCACGGTGGCCTCCGTCCATTTGGTGTTTCATTTATTTATGCTGGTTATGATCCCCAGAGACAGTTCCAGCTATATCAAAGTAACCCTAGTGGAAACTACGGTGGCTGGAAGGCTACTAGTGTCGGAGCAAACAATGCCAGTGCGCAGAGTCTGTTGAAACAGGATTACAAGGAAGATTGTGACTTGAAGGAGGCTTGTGGTGTGGCTGTTAAAGTTCTGAGCAAGACCATGGACTCGACGAAGCTGAGTAGCGAGAAGAGTAGGCCATTACACCATCATACTGATATAAATTATATGCTAATGAAGTCGTAGTTGAGTTTGCTACTGTTGGAAAGACTAAGGATGGAAGAATCTACCACCACCTCTGGGGCGCCGATGAGATCACAACATTATTGAAGGAGCACGGGCTAGCCAAAGAAGATGCAGGTGCTGATGGGGAAAAGATAATCAATTAGGATTCATCCAAAGGATATGGCTTATAACTATGTAACATTACCAGAGAATAACGAATGACTTCCAGCAGCGTTCTGGTATTATGGACTCAAATTTCCCCGCTTTCTTGGGCAAGGGTGCAGTGCCTTGCCATACAGGTAATAATATATATCTTTCATCTTTGCTATAAATCAGCCCATCAATACTCTACGCTTCTAATTCTTTTGGCTCCGCATTCTCACAAATATCGTACTTAATACCTGGGATTAGATATTTGATATACATTGGAGTCGAATTATTGCTGGGATTTGGGATGAGTAAATATTTGTAGGTAGTCTTTTCCGTACTATTGCATTATTACCACTACAGTTTGCTTTGTTTACCAAATCTTCATTGTCATATTATTCATACAACCTTCTCCTTCCTGCTACTACCTTTCATATCAAGGCTCTATGTCTTTCTAGCATATAACCCTCGAGCATTTATTTCCTCACCTGCAGCGAAGATCAGCTTTCATCTCACCAGTATCTGCTTCAGTCTTTTTGTGCTCAGGTAGCGCTCTCTATTCTGCTTCTGTACTTTGAAGCTTCATTCCATGGCTCAACTTAAGTCCGTACCCATACAAGAGAACCATAAGGCTTCTGAAAGAGGTGCTGGAACAACCTGTTCAAGGCCGAACTTTGTAAATGGAACTTCAAGGGACCTTCGAGTAATAGATGCGGCTGTAGCTGTAGTCTTGTAGATAGTATTGGAAGACAAACTGTCTTAACGCAGCTCATTCAGTTTCTTTTTGGCGACATTCTCCTCGCCACTTTCGATAAATACAACAACAATAGCCCAGCTAACAATTAGATTGTGTCGAGAGCACCAATGTCACCTCAATCGCCGCGCGCTGCTGTAATTTCAGTTGGTAAGGTAAGGGCATTGCTCGAGGGAAAATTGTTTGATACCAACTCGAGCTTGATGCCAACTCGAGCTTCTTTCTACTTGTTGAAGATGCGTCAATCTCTTGTTTGAGGTTTGATTGAGAGCCTGTGGTTCGTCCGCTGGAGAGTACTGAAGGAGGTGGTGCAAGTTATGGTGATGAGTTACTTTATAGCTATGAAGAAACAGCGGATGGTTTGTTGGTGATTGTGCAGCTATCTCCAAGAACGCTCGATAGATGGAAGCTTAAACTGCCCACGATTATCGGTAATAGTAGCAGTTGGCAAATCGGAATTTTGGCCCATAGCGAACGGAGGTAAACAAAGAATTACATATATGAAAGGACATTATATGGCACTAACTACAATCCATAGATATAAAACACCAACTGACACTGAAACAACACCATGACCAGATAGAGCTCTCATTCTTTTCCCATTCCTAAACCATCTGCAAGAATGGAGTCTCCACACATCCTAGACTCAGGAGTTAGCAGTAGGAAATCCATATCCATATCCCATATTGATATTCATCGACTCTTGACTGTACTAAAGGGCACAACGACCAGACTCTCAAGGTTGTGAGCTGAAATACCCAAAGGTATATTTCAAAATACAAGTGTGCCTAGAAATTTATATTTCTCCCGAGAAAGCCGTGGCTACTCAATTACCCTTCGAGCTCATTTCCAAAGGGTTTTGGGTATCTGAATCTTTGCCTGCCTAAAAACATTCTCCAGAGTATCAACCATCCCTTTCATCTTCTCATTTTCGGTCCAACTCCGATAAATATCATTCTCAAAGCCACCTCCCTTAATATTTAAGAAATTGCCTTTGATTTTTGGCACCTCCCACGAAACATTTGCCCTCTCAACTTTGCTCTTCGAATCTGGAGTTTGGAGACGGTCAGATAGTTGTCTGATTCTTGCTCTATGGCGCTCGTTTTCAACCTTCAGCCTATCCCTCTGCGATTTAAGATTTTTCTCCAATTTGCTCTTTTTAAACCACGCCGGCGGCTCAGACTCGCCCTTTTTGTTCTTCTGCTGCTGATTATTATAATTGTTGCAGCTAAACTCATTGTGATCCTTATCTTTGCTATTCTTGTTGCTGTCATCCACATCATTACCTGATAAAGGATCATCAGGATTCGGTAGCCATCCATCTTTACCGGGAATTTTATCCATAGCTTTAATAGATCCGGGTTTCGGTCTCTGCTTCCAGTAGCCAACCCATTTTCCCGCCTTTAACCACATCTCTTTAATCCTTGCGAATTCCGCAGTGTAGGGCTCTGCAATATCCCAGTTATCGCCATCACCATAAATAATCTTACCGTCTTCCGTTCCTGGCATTTTAAGTTTCTTGTCCATGTGGAACCACAGAGTGTAAATACGGTCAGCAAGTGCATTTATTTCACGTTCTGTCAAGAACTTAATCAGGGATTCATAAGTTGTTTTGGATGGAGGTGGTAAATAGACTTGTCCTTGGGGAAGTTTCCAGAGTGGTCGATGGTGAGTCCGCAAGCGACCCGCGATCTCTTCTTTGGCGTGCCATGCATAAATCACGATATGCAATTCGCGGATCATATTCATCATACCAACATAAATTGTGAAACGTCTCTCTACCGTAGTCTCTGGGAGACGTTGATTATTTGGATATCTGATGTCTTGTGGATAGGAAAAGAACTCCATAAGGATGTGCATACGGCGTTTGACTGGTTGTAGAGTTTTGGATCGCAAAACATACTCGTTGTCGGACTCTCCATGCAACAAAAGTCGTTGCTCCAGACCACTTTCACAGTGATGGAGAAGCTGCAATGCACGCCAATAGAGATTGAAACACTCGGACTCAACTAATTTGTATGACAGTCTCTCTGTCGAGGCAAAACGATCGGCATCCATTACTGTGAGCGATTCATCATGACCTGTATCTATCCAGGGCGGCAGATCCTGGCCCGCTAGATGGAGGAATCCATTCAATACGGAAATGGTATTATTCAGTTCGCCATACACGAAAAACAGAATCTGCGCCGCGTCTTCATATTTCCGTTCTTGAGCAACGTACCAGCGATTGACCCTAGGTCCTTCGATCTGCAAATCGTTGAGGTTACCACCACGACTCAAAATTTCATCCTCGAGTCGTGCCACGTATTTGAAGTTTCGATTATTGGTGATCTGTAGTGTACGAATCAGGTCTTCAGTAGGGGAGAGTCCACTTGGAAGAAGAGCTCCTTGTGGGTTTCTGCAGGTAAGGGCATGGGCCTTCGCCTCAACGACAGTCTGAACCAGAAACTGGGGGAGACTTATATAGCCGTTATCTTTTCTATACCCTAGGACTCTTGCAGCTTCTTGTACTTGATCATGGTGTTCCCTTAGTTCTGCTTCGAGTCTCTGGCTGTAAAGCATCATTGATCTCTTCTCTTCATCGCAGACGTTGATGTCATCACATGGAACCCAGATATAATCTCTCTCAGCCGCAAGGGCAAGGATCAATTCGTCCCTTTCTTGTTTTAGCTTGAGTAATTGCTCCTCGTTCTCACGCTGCCTAACCACTGCGGTGTCTACCTTCTCCTTCATCTGTATTCTATCCAAAGATGCATCTCCAGCATATATGATCCGAGCTTCCAGTTGACGAATCGTATTCCGCAAAGCATTTACTTCTAATTCCTTGATGATCTTGAACTTCGTGAAGTCGTCTCGTAGCTGCGTATGCTCTCTAGTAATCTGACTTGATGGAAACCGTGGTGAAACTGGAGACCATTGAGGCTGCTGACGAAGATCCTCGTTGGCATCTTTATAAATCTTGAGTTGCATTGTCAAATTATCAATTTTGGTATCTTTTTCAACAAAGCACATGCACATTGGTATCTCGAGATGTCTGCATCCACTGAAACAAGCACAGTGATCAGTGTGATGGCATGCGATCCTGTAATGCCTGGACCCAAGGAATAGACCGATAGAGAATAATATTCCTGTTGCAAGTGCAAATATCGGTGTTTCGACTATTGATAAGGAGAGAAGTGTGGATACGCAAAATATTCCAACACCTACTTGACGAGTAAAATTTCTGATGATAGGTTCAAAGAGAGCTCGATATGCCCTTATCCGCGCGTAAAATGCCGAGGGACCATCCTTTCTAATAGCCTGAAACAAGATAAATGTTTCAGGAACAACGACGAAAGCAGTAAACAAGACTGTAAAAGTGAAGACGACAACTTTCGGATAGGCGACAAATCCTAGAAGGGCAACTGAGAACACCAGCCAAAACATGGGCGGTGTAGTTATGACAATAGAAACCTCGCGTCTATTAAGTCTTGCTGAAATCTACAGAGTATCAGACCGTTGCCAGACGTAAGAAGTAATAGCGGAGGGATATACCATATGTTCGAGGTTGAGTGTTGCTGTATGCACCCACGGGAGAAAATAGAAACATCCCCAAACTATAGTAATAGTTATCTATATATGGTTAGCGAAAATGCATTGTCTTAGAGACGCTTAACTTACCATTACAAAACCTGGAGCCGCAGTAGGAGAAAATAACTCCTGAATGATATCTCTCAGAACCGTCCATGTATCACCCCGTCTCGTCAAACCCAAATCGTTCCCAAGGCATCTTTGTATCTGAAACCAATTTACTTCATCTCCTAAAGTCTTGGTAACTTTGATACGAGAACAGATTGGTGCTGGTTCACGGCCATGTACTGCTGCAAGGTATTCATAGTAGTAGAGGAACCCACCACCAATGTAGTGAAATGCGAATAGACCGGAATATGCCAAAGGTGCAACTGAAAATAGGGTAATGATTATTTTTGTATTGATAGAGAGTTGTCCTTCTTCCTCATTGGTCTCGTACCTAATTAGAGCCTCTTCAGGATGGGGTACAAGTGGAGTAGGTTGTTTTAAAATTTGCGCCATGTGAGCTTGATGGTGTAATAGTCAAAGCCGTAGGTGTACGGCGACAAGCTGGTCAATCATGAATTACGTCTTTTCAAACTGATTGGAAACCAGAGAGTTTGCGCTCCAATCAAGCCTAGATAAGGCCTTTTTTTCACCAGGTGGAACTGTGGGAGAAGTCGAAGAATGAATCAAAACATCTGCTAACAGAGTTTTCTAGGAATCGTGACTAAAAGACATGCGTACTAAGAGGCTGAAATGTTCGCGGTGATCTTATCTGGTGGCGCTTGAACAAAGAGCAGTCCAGATGCGGAAATATAATAAGTCCACTGGCATGCTAACGCAAGGAAGGACAAAGACGCTCAATGGTCTGAACAAGAACGGCCATCAATCAGCAAATCAACCAACTTTGAGCGGATTTTCACCAGTATTAGCATGACAAACTTTCGTGGGTCGAACAGTTCCATGCGAGCCTATGTCACCGGCACATGTGAACGACTTGATATTCTTAGCCGTATCTCATTTCTCATATTCCTGATTGCTTCGCTAAGTTTCATCTTCGCTATCTGTCATCCCAAAATCCCTTGCGCTTCTCACATTCGACTCTTCATCAGTCTTCAGCTTCCCAAATCCTTCGTTAAAAATTGCTTCCCGTGATGGGTATGGTTCATCACACCTCGTGGCATGTAGTCTTGGAAAATATCGTCGGTAGGAGAAATATGTGACGCTCATACCAAGTATAGATCCACATGTCACATCATAAACATCATGCCTACATTCATTAGTGAAGGGCATAGCAGAACTTAGGGAAGCATACCGATAGTCCTCGCATCTAGAAATCGCGATCATCGCAGCTCCAAGAAGGGGCGAAAACGCCAACAAAGCCTTCCCTAAATCCGTCCTCGGTCTAAAGATATGTAACTGCCCGCAGAAGAACAATGTGAGATAACCCAGCCCAGCGAATGCCATATTCGAGTGTCCACTTGGGAAACTTCTCCATCCATCATGTAAAGTATGGTGATCGGTTTCGGTGCATACATCAATTGTAACGAGTACATTTTCCGGAGTTCCTGGTGCAGGTTTACATCTTGATATTAAATCTGGACGAGGCCTTCCCACGGCGTTCTTGATGACATCGGTTATAAAGGACGAGAGTGCAAGCCTGGGGAGGTCAGCTTAATCCCAAGGGCTCAAGATGGTATGGCATGGCATACGCTATAAAGAACCCCAGAAGAGTGACATGGAATTTATGGCCATCTGCTCTTAATATTCCAAGTGAAATTATCAGAGTAACCAGTGGCACTCCGCCCGCGTACACAAAATTCCAGCCAACGGATACTCGTTCAACCATCGCATGTGGATATTGTAGATTCATGTTATTGATAAAGAACATTCGATGGAATGGTGTTACAAAGAAAACTATCTGCGTTTTACCATTACCATTAGCATGTCCGGATTTCCGAGTTGATTCTCTCAATGTTTCGGGAGGTGGTTGGTACCAAAAGATATGCAGTCACCAAGAAGACAAATCCAACATAGTCCGGCGCATAGGTTTTCTAATTGGCCGAAGGTCAGCGATTGATCAACATGCGACGACCATTGTCCAGCGCCATACCTCCCAGAATCTCACAACTGCACCTATCCAGCCCGTCTGAGCAGCGAGCCCAAGAGATGTGGAGCGGGCTCGTGGCATCGTCCGCGCTTCTCTGGACGGCCCCGCGGTGCTGGCGTTATTCTGCATCGCCCGACCGGCCTGGGAGAGGGTATCCAAGATGTAGGTTGAGGTGGACGAGGAAGGAAATCGGTGATGCTGTGGGTTCATGATACTGGCCGTAGCCTGGTTGAACTATATTGGTGGATTTGAGCCTACAGCGCCTTGTTTATAAGTACTAGAGTACCTCCGTACCAGATTTAGGTTAGCAGAGTACTTCCTGGGCACAACGTCAGCCTTGCCAAGATATCCGGAAATCGGGAGTCGGGGGTATCCAGGCTCCCAGGAATAGTGTATCCGGTAGCCGGGTGAGCCGGTCGAGCCGGTATCCTATGCCAAGCGCAAGACCTCCACCCGCTATTTGCACTGGCGGGCCGTCGGCTTGCGGTTCGGCCGAAGTTGATGACTTGCAATAATAAAAGAATAAAATCATAATATGATAAGTGGCTGATACGGGTACGGATAGCGGCAAGTAGCTGTAGCTCAGCGAGACTCAGGTAGCCGGTAGGTACTGTATATAGATCTACTATACGTATGGATTCTAATAGGTAAGGTACTGTACATGCCATGCTTACCAAGAACCACTGCTTACTTGCCTTATTTAAGGCCTCATTAACAGATGATACATTGCTCGCTCCGCGATTCGATGCGAATGGAGCACAGGTATCTTTCCCCTCATGCTCACGGTGTGAAGCTGAAAATGGAGAAGTATGCTATGTTCTCTCGCCGTCGGCGAGGCTACCACTAGAATACTAAGATCATTTTTGCCAAGAGCCCCAGCCTCGCTCGCACAATGTGCCGATGCCAGACGCCAGACCACCATCAGCATCAACATTAACATTTACATCTACATTTTACATCAACATTCTTTCACGGCCAGCATAATACAGCATAACGTTTTGCTCTAGCCTTACTTTAATTTGCAGTAAACTCGCCGCAGGGGTGACCCCCTAGCAAACAATGGCCGATCAACAAGGCCAAGAACCCGCCCCAGAAGCAAATGGCAGCTTCTATCCCCCACCACCCTACTTCTGGGAGAGCTTCTCCCCCGAGAAGCTCGCGCAACTGGAAGAACTGCGAGAGGAACAAGTCGAATCCCAAGGGACATCTAGAGAAGCCTCCAAATCCACTCACCTACTCAATCTCCCCACCGAGCTACGCTTCCTACAACCACCACCACCACCCACAGATGGAGCATGGCAATGTTTCGGTAGCACATGGACTTTGAAGGATGAGTTGCCAACGCTACAAGAAATGGGTACCGAACAATTATATTCCCCGCCTGCGTCTCCCTCCGGAACTGGGAAGTTTACCCAGCATACCGATCGCGCCATGGTGTTGAAGAAAATCGCCAAGTCCCTTTTATTGAACTTTCTGGAACTGGTGGGCATACTAGGTGTGAACCCTGATCAGGTAAGCTCTATTTTACTTTACATGTTAAGCTTGTGGGACTGGTGCTGACATCGGGATTAGTATCAGGACAAGAAAGAGGATCTAAGAACGTTGTTTGTGAATATGCACCATTTGCTAAATGAATATCGGCCACATCAAGCGAGGGAGTCATTAATAGAGATGATGTCAGACCAGCTTGAGCGCTCGAAAGCGGAGACAAGTGGGATTTACAAGATCAAGAAGGAAGTGGAAGATGTTCTGGAGGGGTTGGCGAAGGCAGGTCTAGGAGATAAGGACGGTAATACGGTCATGGATATTGATAGCACGGAGGCGGGTGTAGTAGCTACAAGGAAGGAAGGTCAGGATATATGGGAGGAGCTATATCGGGAGTTCAGTTAAGAGACAGCTCCGAGGCTCAATTCTGAGATCTGGCAAGCCGGCACTTTGAGGAAATATACCAATGAACATGCAAGAAACTTGCCAGCGAAAAACAACTACAAATTAGACGGTTCATTTGTGCTGTAGTAGTACCTGCACTGCCCGAAATCACCGCATTCAAAAAAAGAATCCCTAATATCCTGTTGTCAATTCCATATATGCATCGATCATCAAATCATATCCTTCCCGCGGCGGCCTCCTTCACTCCCTCACCCCTTCTCACTACTCCGTGGAGTAATTACAGCCATCGCCGCGGCGCCTTACATGACAGTGCAAGGGATAGGAATGCAGCAGCACTCATATCCATCACACTCAATGCACTTCGTCTTGCCCGCCCCTTCGCCCTTGACGATTGTTGAAATCGTCGACGAGGCAGCGGAGCCGGGGCCGTTGCGGTTTACAAGCGAGGCGGTGGATGAAGTAGTGCACATGCTTTTGCGTGTGGCGGTTTCTGGCGGGTGGATGGTAAGTTGATGGGGGATTTCTTGTATTGGGTTGGTTTTGTTTGGGATGTGTTACCTCTTTTTTGGGAGACTTATTTGTGTGTGTGCGGTAGGTTATAGAAAGTTGCAAGTGGTGGTGTTTTGGTATTTTTGGTGAGTTGGTGAGTGCTTGCTTGTGGCGAGAGAGAGGAGCTTCTGAGCTAGTTACCTATAAATTAAGTGGTGTTAGCTAATAATAAGGCTGCGATCAACTTTGTCCATTGCGTCTCAAATGACATGAAATGGAGAGAAATGTGCTCTCACATACCTAATTGGCTTCACTTGGATTTGTTGGTAGTTGGTAAAGTTCTTGTGTCGTTGGGGGAGGAAAAGCAAAGTGAGGTGATTCGGGGGTTTTTATGTGCTGGTATTGATATGGTATTCCAAGTTTCAAGCCTTGCGAATGATCGTCCGACCAAACAGCGTAATGCCGTGGCGCAGTTCAGCCACCCTGGCGGGGAAACGCTAAAGTTAAGCGAGAACCAGAGATAGGCGAGGAGGCGAGATAGGTATACTTTAAATGTACAGTACTCTTTCAACTTTCGTACAATCATTCTCGGTACAGATTAGAATGCGCTCCTCGCCAGACCTATTCTTCCCCATGATAATAATTGCACCTTCTTGGATAGTGCTTATATTTTACCTAATGAATATTGGTTTGGGCGAACTAGGAATCGCTGGTTATCACTTTCATCAGAACTTTATCACGTGATCGCGATCTGTTAGAACTCGGTTTTCAGAGGAGGATCAACGTCTTGATAATATGGCCAAATATCCGTCCAATTAATTAGCAAGAAGATTACATGTCTTCTTTGCAATTCCAGAGATAGCATAACATGAAACCTTTGTGACTTTGCTTGGCTTTGGTTTAAGTGGGGACTTCTCGGCTGCTAAAATGTTACCGAGCCAACATCGTCTTGCTTGAAGGGTATTTACAGCCAATGAGTACTTGCGTCAAGACAACCAACTCAACCAACTCACCCATCGATATATTTATCCACAAGCAACCGAATAAACTCATAACTTCAGATAGGTGAGAAGAAGAAAAGATGCCGCCTTTCTGGACAATCGGCTGTCTCTATGGAGCTTCCTCTGTAGCACTCGGGGCGTTCGGAGCCCATGGACTAAAGAAAGTCATCACAGATCCAACCAAGATTGCAAGCTGGAATACCGCTGCTCAGTACCAAGTTAGTCTCGCTTCATACACATAGCCCAAGCGCCGGACCACACATCGCAGCTAACAAGATCAGTTAATCCACTCGGGTGTCCTCTTGCTAGCTACGTCTGTTTCACCCAAAAACACAACCGCAGCATCGCTGTTTGTTGCTGGAATGAGTATGTTCAGTGGTAGCATTTACTTATTGATACTCGATCCGGCGAGGTTTAAGTTTTTGGGACCTGTTACGCCGATTGGCGGGTTGTGTTTGATTGCTGGATGGGTCGCTTTGGGGTTTGGGCGAAAGGGAGATGGGACAATTGCTGGTATTTGATTTGTGGGTCAAGGGGTCAATTCAAGTGTTAACAATAGTGTGGATGAGAGGGTAGATTCGTTATACTGTACTATACTGCTCGGAATTTCGCAACCCCGGACCAAAGGTAGAACTGCGATGTTGGAACCTTGGTATAATAACTTTAACTATTTTGACACGGCATCACCAGTTATCTTAAATGTCTCTGAGCGGCTGGAAAATCTCGTGATGAGCTTTCCTTGCCGCACCATCTTCCGCCGCTCTAGCTTCAATTTATGCTAAACTAGTTATTGCTCCCATACCAACCAGAAGATTATCGACAGTCCCGTATGTCTCTGCACTTGAGTCGGCTCTCCTTTCTAAATCATATCTTATGTATCAGGCGTGCTAATTACAGCTCAGCAAATCAGGGTGTCGACTGCGTAGCTGAGATTAGTTCACTATTTATTATACCAACTGCAAGGTCGTGAGAGGTTCGGTAAAGCCGCAAATCAGATTGCTTGCTGTTACGCGACTCCCAGTTACATTATCCTAGTGCCGATGTATACGAAGTAGCCTGTCGTGTTGGTCTCCGGGGGAAATGTCCTGCGATATCAAGGTCAGCACTAAATGTTGCAAAGTGTTGCAAATTAAAGTTCTTACAAAACCTTCCGATATCTAATTTAACAAGCTCTTTTGTCCAAATCATAATTCTTTTGCTACTTATTCTGCTTTCACCCAGCGCTTTAAGTTCATCAGTAGAAGGAGAGAAAAAGTAACGATGCGCAATTGCCTCCTTCAAGTGTTCTTAAGTTCAATAATACCTGCAGCTTTTGCTCAAGATGATGTCCAGAAAACTTTGTTACAAAATGAACCATTGAAGGAAGTCTCAAGTCTAGCCAACTGCCATAATGCTGTATGTTATAATCTGATGATCTTGCCGAGAGAAAACTGACCTAGCATCGTGCATATCTTTGACGCAAACTCTGGAATTGAACACATTTTACGGTGCACTACCAGTGGACTTCAAGACATCTTACCACGCTGTTCAGCAACAAATTGTTACCCCGGCATGTGTTATGCGGCCAAGGACTGCCTCAGACGTTAGTGTTATACTAAAAACCGTCGCTCAGTATGAGTGCCATTTTGCCGTGAAATCGGGTGGACATTGCACTTTTGCTGGCTCTTCTAACGTAGAAGGAGGAATCACGATTGATATGAAATATTTTGACCAGATTAGCGTAATTGATCATGGGACAGTGAGAGTTGGCACTGCACAGCGTTGGGGCAATGTCTACAAAGCTCTCGAGCCTCAAGGTCTCATCGCCGTGGGAGGAAGAGATTCAAGTGTGGGCGTGGGAGGGTTTCTCCTCGGCGGTTAGCTGTTCCAAGTCCAATTCTCAGCCAGGATATAGAGCTAATACAGAATCTGTATAGGGGGTATTTCTGCCATCTCGCGAGAACATGGTTGGGCATCAGATAATGTTCGCAGTTACGAAGTAAAGACCTTTGCTCTATTTTAGATATCTACTTCTAACTCAAGGTAGATCGTCTTGGCTAACGGTTCCCTAATTCACGCAAATTCTACCACAAATCCGGATCTATACTGGGCCCTCCGAGGTGGTGGCAACAACTTTGGGGTTGTCACCAATTTCGATCTGTATGCTTTTCCGCGAACCGACGTTTGGGGTGGTAACAACTTTTATATGTTCTCTGATGTCCACGAGCGACGGAACAGTGTAGGGATACTTCGACCATGGGACTGGTCTCTTCCTTGGATCAAACAGATAATTGGGAAAACAATCAGTGAGTACACATTTCCTAGATTAAGACTCTAGTGTTGACGCTAACGTAGGAGATTCCTAGATCAACTTGCTTGCAGATTTAGGTACTGCAACACCGTCAGAGACTTTTTAGAAGCAGCTGAATCTGTAGCAACCGTACATCAGCGAGACGATTCATCTAGTCATATGTACTTATCCTTTGGATATGCTGCAACATGGGACATATTGATGGCAACGTCATTCATGGTACACAACAAGCCGATTGTTGAGCCAGCATCTCTCTCGCCACTCAACAAACTTACCAAAGTTTACACATCCAATAGGATCACCAACATTTCTTCGATGGCAGATGAAGTCAAGTCTTGGGACCCTGTAGGTCTCCAACAATTCTTCAGAACTATAACCATCCGCGCGAATGCTTCGCTGTTGTTAGATATCCTGGATATCTTCATGCAGGAGACCGAATGTCTGAACCTAGTCCCAGGTATCCTTCCTAATTTCGTCCTAAACCCTATAGATCAAGTAGGGGAAGCTGGAAAATTGAAGAATGGAGGAAGTCCAATGGGTATTTCCGCAAAGGACGGGCCATTGTTCCGTAGGTGCTTCTTGCTTTATTAAACGTAGTGAATGACTGCTAAACTGGAAATAGTTCTAATGGTTGCTCCCTACTGGAAAAATGCAGAAGATAATGATGTAGTGTATGCAGCGTTCGATGCTTTCATAACCAAGTCTGCCGCCTTAGCTCAAAAACTCGATATGCTACATCCATTCATTTATCAAAATTATGCAGGGCAGCCGCAGCCTGTTTTCGCAAGTTATGGCAAAGAAAATAGAGCCCGCCTGAGAGAAATCAAGAATCGGTACGATCCAGCTGGGATTCTAGATAGACTACAGCCAGGGTACCATCAGGTTTAGTAGATGAGCAGAGAGGAAGCTACCCGACTTTTCTGGAAATCTGACGGTGTAAACTTTTACTAAAGGGATAAAAAAGATATAGAGAAATGTGTGGCCATAAATGAATTCTACAAGTTTAAAAAAGATATCCAGTGCATATATACATAGAGCTTGCTGCTTGCATTACTTGGTAGCGAACTTCATATCGCTCTCTTTAGTATTCATCCGTATTCATCCCAAAGAAGCTCCCTCCCATCCAGTTGTAGTTCTATACGGCTACCTGCTCTTTACGTACTACTAGCTAAACCACATTGAGAACTAGCACTTAAAATAAGTATACTTCTGAGAGATATAAGTCTTTCAAATTTCACATTAGCAAATGAAATCAAGTACTTCAAATGTGTACTCCAATATCCTAAATTTTAAGACGAACACATTCTCTTTGTATTGGCTGCTACTTGTGAATCTTCATAAGCTGTAGCTGTATCGGATTAACTTACGCAGTTTCTTCGTATAATTACCGTCTGTGCAAACCCTAGGGCATGCCTACTGTATCAGGCTTACTTTCGCAAAGAGCAAATCTTGTGACTATATGCATTGATGACTAATGTATGAAAGTAATACGTATTCCAAATTGGACCATTTAATTTACCCCCATGAAAATGTGTAACTTAAAAGTTTCAAATCACATCTAGTGTACACGAAAATTGCTATTTATATACAGCAAACTCTGGTCAATTTCGATATAGAACGCACTTGTTTCGCATCTAGAAGATGTATTACTACAAGCGCAAACCCAACTCCCTCCAAATATCTATCACTGGTTTTCGACAGCGGATATCAGATTAAGACGCATGACTGCAGCTGCCTGTACGGCATATCGGTCTTCATTTCCTCGACAGCTTTGCCATACATATATCCATCGACATACACATCCCCAACATACTTATAACCCTCATTAATCTTCCTTAAAATAATGGGAGTAGAGCAGCCAAGTGGAACGCAAACTAGATCGCTGGACCGAGTAGCACCAGATCCCAGACAGAGTAGGCCATTTGATGTGACAAAAAAGCGCCTGCCGGCCATAGCATCGGCGAAATAGTCCTCGAATACGAGATTTTGGAAGTATGTAGAGTTCGGCATTGGGATATTAGCGTAAGACTTTAGTTGGTCATCCAGTGCTAGATAGGGGTACTTCTCCTGTAGAGCAATTGCGAAGTTGTGATAGGTCCATTCCAATAAATCACGGGGAGAAATTTGATCTCGGCCACGGTCAAGGCACAGAGTGCGGCAAAAGGCTTCGTGAGCAGCAGTGTTGCTCGAGCCGGTGCCTACGAGCTCCAGGAGCCTGAGTCGCCATTGGAACATGACGATTAAAATTGTGTTGATAGACCTAGGAGGAGAAAGATGTGTACCACAAATATGAACCACATCAATAGGGATTGCCGAAATTTTAAGCCGTCTGCGTTGGCAAGAGAAACTATATGTGGCACCTCCAGAGCCAGAAGCATTAAAGTTGGAGGATAACAGGAAACTTATCGGAGGCTGTGCATCAGTTTGAGACCAGTCTGGGACCCAAGAGGGTAGTACCTCTGCACTTTGATGCCAAGGGAAGTGAACGGAAGCACATATAACGTCCAGCCTGCCGGTCGTCCGTAAAACATGTTCGACCACATTGATATACACTTCGCGGACAGACATATTATAATCAACAACAATTTGCGGTATTTCATATAGTGATAAGATTCCCAAAAGCCCGAAAACTTTATCACGAGCATCAACACAAGCTTTAGATCTGTGAAAGATCAAGTTAGGAAGCAGCCCCGTTCTTGATGCTTCTCTGATATCCCATAGACGAGCTGGCCCATGGTTACTCAGGATTGTAGCCCAAGTATAGCCGGCAACAGAGACCTTTTCCTGAAACGCTTGTGTTAAGTCATTAAGGTGCAGACGGAAAATGGATGAGATTTGTGTGAGGCAGGTCCATGGCAAGGAAGCGGATCCACAGTAAACATTCAGATCCTTAGCATTGTGAACTTCTTGCACCACCCAGAGACGGCTCCAATAACTTCTTTCAAACAAGCATACTAGAGCTTGAAGATGCGAGAGACAAGCCGGATCCGTAATAATTTCCTTAAATTTCTGATCCCCATAGGGCAAGTCATACAAGTGATTGATTTGCTGAATCCACTGTAGGGCATTACTGCTGTCTTCATATTCCGGCCCCAACCAAACCGCTACCTCGTAAGCTTGGCTATATACTTTGGTCATAGCCTGAACTTGTATGTTGCGTTCGGCCACATTAGATTGATCAATACACACAGCATCCGCCCAGACAATCACCGCATGGGTGCGGGACTGGAAGCTGCATAGCGCAGACCAAAGACTCTCGGTAATGGGGAAATCATATCCATCTATACTGATCGTTCTCGTATCCTCTGTATCTCCCCAACAATATGATATGGCCTTGCCCCAAGGTTAGCTGAATAACCATTGGACGTCTAGAGCTGGTCTGGACGTACTATATAAGCTTGTGGATTCGCTAAAGAGGTTTCAAAGAGCTCGCATTTAATGTACGGCGCTGTGTTTGGGAGAATACGCAGCAAGCGAATTCGGCCCTGCGTCGCGCCTAGGGAAGTGTATTGGAACAAGGTGTCACCTAGCTTTTTCGTCTGTGGGGAGGACGATCGACTCGGTAATCTTCCAGACTCGTGAGAAGGACCAGCCACTAATGAAGGTTCATGGAAAGTTTCAATAATCGGACGTTCGACAGGTGTTTGGATCGCATTTGAGAGCACCCGCTGGGGTCCCACGCGCGACGAAACTGAGCCAACTAAACCATAGTTTGGACTGGACGAGCCATTTGCATGGCTAGAACTGGGGGAAATACTTGAGTAGCACGTTAAATGATCATGGCGATGAATCGATCCTACAGACGAATCATTCAGCGATGACAATGTTGAGCTCGCGGAAGCATTCACAAATGGTGGGCCAGGAGCACCTTGGGGGGCATATGGACTACCAAAGGCATAGCTGGGAGCTGGCGGACCCGCTGATAGATTCCTAGATTGGCCACGGCGCTGGTTTATTTGAAGATGTTGATACCTGGCTACATTCTTGGAAACTTTCGACCGCTGACCGGTTGGTGCCGATGGCCGATCTGACCTCATGTCGACTCTCGCCATTTGCATATTTGCTCGGGACCCAAAACCATAGCTGGGCCATGGTCTACTCGAGGAGTCATAGGCATTGCTTTGTGCAGGCTGCTGAGACTGGGTGCTAGTTGGCTGTTCCTGTGCTGTTCTATGGGAGCACAGCGGACGTGGAAATGGTGGTTGTGGTTGATTCATTCTGAGGACTTGGCGGCGGGTATATTATGTTGTTTCTTTTAGTAAACGTGGACACACGAGAACGTCAGTAAGATTGAAATATTGACTGCTTTGGGATGGCTTTAGGGCCACAATTGCTTCATTTCCCCATATATCTTCTGGCATGAATTGAATTAGCTATTACCATAGTATGGGAGCAGAGTATCCTTGGCATCCCGTGTTGTTGTGGCCTCAGGCACCGCATATGGCTTCTGGCACTACTGTATATGGCTTTCCATCACGAGAAACCCCCTCCGTTGGATACACGGAATTCAAGACACATGTATTTTGATTTGAGGAACCTCCCGTCTTCGTGACAGTAAGGCCATGACACGGTCTGACGGGAGACCGCTCACAAACAGCATTCCCAAAATGGGGCTCATCATCGTTCCGCGTAGACTAATTTTCTAGGCTAATGTTGGATTAATCTGAATATCGGACACCATACTCTCGTAATAGTGCAAGAAGTGCTCGTAATATTCTATAAGTGATTGTCGCATCATAAGGTCTGAGTACAGGCCAATGATAACGTATAAGCCCCATATGATTCACGCTAAGAAATATAGCAACAGTAACCTTAACATGGCTGGGATATGGTCACTGTCTTGAGGTGTGGAAGTAATATTTAACTGCGGGTGGTCGATTCCGTCCAACTACAAAGTACTCATGTTCAATGGGCTTGTTTACCCAAGCAAAGAAAGCTACAATGTCAATTTATTGAACAGATAAGAGATTCGTTATGTTTTACTAAAACAAATCTACTGCGAAAATGAGCTAGAGGTAGTGCACAACCTTGCGTTCCCAAATTGTTCCCCAGAGTACTTCTTTTAGCAAACGGATCACGTGATTAATTAAGCATTGAATTGGACAGGAAAATGCAAAGAAGCATCAAGATCGAAAGGATCCATGTATAACATCTGATCAAAAGGATCAAGAGATTCTGGCACTGGGTCGTAGGGGACGGTTTCTTCGTGGCGCCTGTAGGTTATTTCGGTGTTCCCTGTCTGGCAGTCTACAACACAAAATCAGTCTAGGACGAACAGAGTTCTTGCAATGAAGGCAGGCTAACTTGCCGGAAGAGACATTGTTTAGATGGCGTCGGGGTCCACTTATCCCAGACGTATGAATTGGGCGGTTAATATCCTTTTTCGAGGTGGTAGTTTCTGCCTCCTTCTCTACACAAACAGGTCAATCTAGGACCAGCAGTTCTTGGATAAGATAGCGTGGAGTGGGGAGGAAGGTAACTTGCCGAGCGTCTCAATATGTGCGAGGAAAGAGGTAAGGTAGAAAGCTGCTGTGTCTCTCGTCGAACCTAGTTTGGTTCCACTTAATAGTTTCAATACTGAATCGCCAGTGGGATGGGGTGACGTATTTTGGTAGGCGTGTGGGAGACGAGAAGAATTACTTTGATGGTGAAGAGATTCGTAAGATTCGTGAATGGTCGGTGTAGATACAGTGGTAATTTCGGATCCAATGGGTGAATATAATGTTGGGCATGGAGGTGAAAGTGCAACCGTACAAGTCTCAGGTATGAAGCTTTCTGGGGTGTGCAGTTGAATGGGAGATGAATGCTTGGTCCTCTTCGTTCTCTGATCACTAGATTTGTGAATGCTTGGGTCCCGATTTCCAGAGGGGGTCCTTTTGCGTTTTGCAATGATGGTCACTGGTTCCAATTGGACATCCTCCTTTATGCGTAGTTCAGCTTGAACATCGATAGCTATGTAGTCGTTGGTTACAGCACGATCCCCTCATAGATAAGCTTTATCTTACCTTTCTCGAGAAGGATCCTCTCTAGTAGCGAGTTCTTATATCTCAGCATCAGACACTCATCAACTGCTTGGGTTCGAGCCTCTTCCAGTCTTTTGATTTCTGCCTTATGGGTCGCGGCTTCTTCCTCAAGCTCTTTGATATACTCGGTACGACGTTCACGAAAAGCAGCTTGAGCTTGACGGTTACGTTGTTTTCGCTGCTCCGTAGATGATGCCTATCTCAGGTCAGTATGCATCAGCTAAATCTGTAATGTCAATTGCATACTGTTTTCATGCCCTCTTTGTGCTTCATCTTATCCGTATCACATATCCGTGGACCGAGAACTTCCATTGGAGCGGTCTAGATTACTGTATCAATTATGTGAGGTAATGAGTCACAAATCGAGAGCTTAGAAACAGTCAAAGTAACGAATATTAAGGATTCAAACAAGAAGAATATTGGAGTGATGTGAGAAAGAGTTTGGAGTGATGATGGTTTGTGAAAAGGTGGGATGGATAAGTGAGTTACATAACAAGATAACAGCTCTTAATAACAGATCACGTGACAACTGTGCATTTCATCTTTCGGAGTTTCTCCCCCTTGATCGCCCCTTCTTTCAATGATCCATCTATAATATCTAAACCTATCCACTTTGAGCATGTCACACATTAAATTAGTATTGTCTCTCGAGTGCTGTTTCCTCACAGATTCCGTGTAATGCGCTCCCTGCACACATGCGTCGTTCAATTAGCTGGATCTAAGCGAGGTCCAGCCCCTTATTACGTGTGGAGATTATTGGCCATGTATTCTCTTATCTCTCGGGCTGGTTCATGGCGTCCGATCCGATAACACGATACGGAGAGCGCTATACATTGTAGTCTAAAATGTTTCCTACCTACTGCAATTTTTATCAGTTCCTAATGGATGCTATTTCTATCCCCATTACGAAAGCCTGGCGATTGGAAGGTTGATATCCAGCTATTGCTGGCACTTTTAGTCATTGAATCTTGGTTTTTATTATATACTTTCTACATCCAAATCCCACTTCGAGTATTTCCTTTTTTTTCTCGCTTTGTAAACCAGCTCGCTTTTTCGTTCCCATCTGCCGGTCAAGCCTTGAAGCTCAATCAATCATGGTGACAATCACTAGCGACAACGAGATCTCCAAAATGGACGAGAAGAAATCTCCCAACATGGAAGATTTGGAGAGCTCAGCCACCTATCTGACCTCAGACATCACCGAGCTACACCCTAAGCCTGTTCCAAACGATCCATTGGATCCGTTGAATTGGTCGACTTTTCAAAAACATACTATCCTAGCAATTGTGATGGCTTTGTATGTTTACCCTTCAAATACAGCTTTAGGAAACGCCCTAACCAAGATAGATATTTCATGTTCACATATATAACTACTGCTACCGTCCCCTCGTTTCCTGAATTGCAAGAACAATATGACCTAACCATCGAGATGGTCAACTGGACGGTAGCCATTCCTGCATTGGGTCTTGCAGTCGGACAATTATTTTGGTCGTCGCTGGCAGACATCATTGGACGTCGGATAATTTTCATCGTAGGAACATTGGCTGCATTGGTCTCAACAATTGGTGCAGCGGTGGCTCCTGGATACAGTGGTTATATGGCTGCTCGCTTTTTTCAGGGCTTCGGCGTTTCGCCAGCCGCTGCAGTTGGCCTGTCGATCATCAATGATCTTTTTTTTGAACATGAACGAGGACAAAAGGTTGGATTGTGGGTCCTCGCAATTGATATAGGCCTCTATGTTGGTCCGCTTGTTGGAGGCTTCATCGATCTTGTTAGTCCAGCGTGGATCCAATGGCTTACTGCCATCTTCTTTGCCGTGATCCTTGGAGCGGAGATATTCTTCCTCCCAGAGACTCTTTATCCCCGCGAGTTCATGCACTCAGGAGGGTATGTTGCTCCTAGGATTTTAAAGGCAGTGGATGAGAAATTATCTCCAGATGTTGTGTCTAGGCCTCCCGACACCCCACGTACCAAAAACCTTCCGTACCTTAACGTGAAGGCCGTTCCATCCATAAATCACCCTAAGCCATGGACAGCCCTCGTTCGTTTTGTTTTATTATTTAAATTTATAGTCGTTCCAACTTCCGTTCTTGTTTTCTGCTTTGGGTGGTATTGGTGGATATTAACAGTGGTCACGATGCTTCCTGTTGCTTACATAGACTACTCTCCCCAAACCCAAGGGTAAGCCTTCACGTCCGACCCATCCAAAGTATTGTCTAACGTTTTTCAAGTCTTTTTTTCTTAGGTCTCATCATAGGAACCTTAGTTGCCGAATTCGCGTGCTCGGGCACTCTCAGCGATAGGCTTGTGTTGAAGCTAGCGAAAAATAACAATGGAATCAAGACAGCTGAGATGCGTTTGTGGCTTGTCTACCCAGGCGCAGTTCTAACAGGGAGTAAGTCTTACAAGATGGCATTGATTGAAATATTTCTAATAAGTTGCGAACAGTCGGGCTCATAGTTTGGGGTATTAGCATTGACAAACATTACCACTGGGCTGTAGGCCAAGCTGCATTCTTCCTTGGTAAGTGCAAAGATTCATCATTTTGAAAGTCTAAACTAATGTGATTTACTCAGTCGGCGCTGGCATTCAAATAGGCAACGCAGCCATCTCAACTTACATTATCGATTGTTACCCACTGCAAAGTATGAGCATAGTAATCTTCTATTCTGTGATTCTTAACCTTAGTGCTTTCATTTCGCCGTTTTTCATCGCTCCATGGGTCGACCAGATGGGTTATACATGGTCATTCGCAATTCAGGGGATGCTATGTGTTTTTTTCTGTATACCAGCTCTTGCAGCACTTCATTACTATGGTCCCAGTATCAGGAGAAAGAATGGGATGCCAAAATGGCTAAACCCCGAGTACGACATTGGTACCATTGGGGCCACTGGAGCATGATCCAGATAAGATCTGTAAAATGAAATTTTGTACATGATTATAATTAGATTAGAAATATTTGATGTACCCCAAAATGGCATTGCCGGATCTGTTCACTATAAAGCAAAGTCCTCAAATATTTTAAGTTTCCTTCGTTATGGTGTCGTGTATGATGAAAAATATAACTATATGAAATCTGGTTTCATCTAAAACCCGCTCTGTTCATTCCTGAAGTCGCAATACCGACAGGAGAGAGATCACGGTTCGTCGAAATATTGCAGAAGTTAAAAGTTTCATACTGATGTTTCCTATGAAAGACTACCGCAGATTTAACTTCTTCTTACACAGGGTTTCGTTCTTGCAGGATTGCTCTGTTCCAGGGTAACGCAAGTGATATCCTTCCCCTTAGCACTAATTGGATTGATAATCATCCCACAAGCTTTAAAGAAACATAATTACTAACTCAAAAGGATTCTGTAATGCATCAGTAGCAGAAGAACTAGGTCTGATTCTAAAAGCGTGTATAGCCAATAAGAGTAGCTCTAGTGAAGAAACCTTCATGGCTCCATGGGAAAGTGTATAATTGGTCCGCAATGCATCTTGTTTTATTGACCACCCCTGAATTAAGCGAGTAGTGAATCCTTGGCATATTTGAGGTGAAACCCTAACGAATTCGATTTATGCTGTAGAGCTTAGCATATAGGGAGGCTAGCAGCTGAAAGAGTCACAACTGGAATACGTGTTATGGAATAAGACTTTTCGATCATGTCCTTTAGCCTTTTTATGTTAAAACATCGAATTGTATAATTGTGCGATTATACACAAGTGGCAGTTTATAATGATGTGCTCAGAGGGTCTTCAGATTTAGAACAAAACCAACTAAATAATTATATACGAGCATGCGTGCAAACTAGGAAGATGAGAGACTATGAAAAGTAGGTGATTAGGAAATTTGAATACAAGAAATGAATGAATGAGCTGTAGCAACTTCGTTCACTATACCACGTGACTTACTCACATACATCCTAGCTAGCCTGAGCTAGCTTGGGAACACACCTAAATGGAACAGTCTTCGTGCTACAGCAACACTCACCAATTTTTGAAAAATAAGCGAAAGACAATAAGTACCCCTATCCTTAGCGAGTTGCTAAACCCAGCTCCCCAGCATCCAACCCGGTCTTGGCAAATCTGACACCAAAGGCCGACCTATTACCCAACTCCGTGTTATACTAGAAACTTCTCCTGACAACACCGTTCCTCAGCAACACCACATCACCAAAT
>Ga0247734_1000464_pt1 | contig 35409 bp, 31 predicted proteins | sample UWRJL103311B2_FD_180933 | JGI IMG/M metagenome (GOLD analysis project Ga0247734, IMG submission 180933) | Plant litter microbial communities from Arlington Agricultural Research Station in Wisconsin, United States - UWRJ-L103-311B-2 | ecosystem: Environmental > Terrestrial > Plant litter >...
CCAGCTTCTTCATGCGATATAACAGAGTCAGGCTCCACAGCTACAACAACTACCTGTCGCCAATAGCCATGGAGCAGCAGGCGGCTTGATCACCGTAATCGGTGTCCGGAAAAACTTGACCAGAACAGCTTGCTCGCGAAGAGGCCGGTACGCCCGATATATCTCTGTGGGCAGGAACATTGCTTTCGCGAGCAAGCTCGCTCCCACAGGTCCTGTGTTTGCTGCGCGACAGCGCGGCGTCTGGACGACGTGGGCACTCCCACAGATCACGGTGGCATCCGACACACCGCCATCGCTGCCTCGGGGGCGACTACGGAAAAGCGCTACTCATCCCTCCACGGCGCCGGCAGATAGCGCGTGCGGTTGAACGTCTCCAGCCAGTGCGGGCTGAACACCATCAGGGCGCTGATGATCATGCCGTTGATGAACGCTTCGGGAAAAATGATCAGCCAGAGTTAGCCGATAAGGTCCTTAAGGAAGATCGGCATCTGGAAAACCCCGTCAAACCACAGCACGGCTAGCGCCAGCAGCAAACACGCCAGGCCCGCCGATGCAGCGGCACATACAGCAGCCAGCCGACAATCAAAGTCTGCGGGGTCAGGACCAGCGCGCCGATCATGGTTGCTCAAGTGCCTCCCGAAGTGCATCAGGGCCGTTGAATTCGCGTCGCTCAACCAGCTTGCCATCTTTCAACTGCAGCCACTGAACGGCGGCAGGATCGCCACCATAGCCGGGGGCGATCTGCGCTTCGCGATCCAGTGCTACCCGATAAGAGTAGACCTTGCGCATCTTCGGCACCGCAAAGAACTTGGTGACATACGCGGGCATGGGTTCGATGTTGGCGATGAACACGGTTTTACGGGCCTCAAGAAAACCCTTGGGTTTGTCCTTGAGGGCCTTTTCCATGATCTTGCCCGCGCTCATGCTGCTGGCGACCAGGATGGTCTGAGTGTTGGGCGGTTCCATGGCGTAAGGCTCATCGAACTGATCGAACAGGGTCCAGGGCGGCAGCGGGTCACCGACCTCGATCGCCTGGGCGGCAAACGGCAGTAAGCTCAACAGCAGGAGGGTCCAGAGTTTCAAGGGTGCAAATCTCCCGGATGGATGCGTGGGCGGACACGATAGCGGAAATGAGGGGGTGATTGGTTGATCCAGGTGGGGCTGGGAGCATATGAAACTGTAGGAGCTGCCGAAGGCTGCGAACAAATTCCCCTGACAAACCGCCATTCGCAGCCTGCGGCAGCTCCTACACGTGGAGCTGAGACTATCTTCACCCTTCCAGTTGTAGCCATTTGAACGCTAAGCTTGGCCCCATGGATGACTCAGACTACCTACGCCTGCTCACGATCCAGGCCGAACAAGCCAACGCGTTTCTTTCCAATGCGCGCAAGTGGGAGCGTGAGCGATGGGTTTGTCAGCGCTTGCTGCAGGGTCTGAACATCCCTCACCGCAACGAAGACTTCGCCGCAGCCGGGCAGGAACCGCCGGATGTGCTCTTCCGTGATGCCTGTTTCGAAGTGTTTTTCGTGCTCGACGAAGGCCGTCGCCTCAATGACGAATGGCGCGAAGAGCTGGCCCGCCGTCGTGGCGCGTTTTCCCTGAGCCAGTTGGTCCGTCGTGAAGCCAAGCCCAAGCGCATCCCCGCCTCTGAACTGCTGCAACGTCTGGCGCCGACCTTGCGCAAAAAAGCGCATAACTATCAGGAGCGAGGCCTGGACCTGGGTGAGCTGGACATCATCGCCTTCGCCAGCCTCAAGCGCGAAGTACTGGACCTCAACAGCCACTTCCCGCCGCCCACTGAGTACCTTCGCCAGGGTTGGCGCTCGCTTTCACTGGTCGGGCCGACGTTTGCCCGGGTGTTGTTTGCCCACCCCGATGCACCGGATTTCCTGCGGACCAACCTGGGTCGCAGTGTCGTATTTGATGTTGGAATCAGCTTATGAGCCCCCTGCAAGAACTGCTGGCAGATGTGCCGCAAACCGGCCGCGTGCGCTGGATCGGTGTCCGCCCGGAATCCCGTGGCGAGATGATAGAACTGGAGGCCGTGGAGGCGCGCCGCGAAGCAGGACTGACCGGCGACCACGCTCGCCCCGGCCCGCGTAATGCGCGGCAGGTGACGCTGATTCAGTGGGAGCATCTGGCCGTGGTGGGCTCACTGCTCAGCCGCCCCGCCGACCAGCCCATCGTGCCCCAGGACTTGCGACGCAACCTGGTGATCAGCGGCATTAACCTGTTCAGCCTCAAGGGCCGTCGCTTCAAGATCGGCCAGGCGATTCTGGAAACCACCGGCTGGTGCCAGCCGTGCGCGCGGCTTGAGCAGCGCCTGGGCCACGGGACTTTTCAAGCCGTGCGTGGGCATGGCGGAATCACTGCGCGAGTGATACAAAGCGGAATCATTCGCCTTGATGACCCGTTGCGTGTCGAACCGCTGGAGTTGCTCGTCGAATAACCGTCCTCTTTTGTGAGGCTCCCATGTCCAGTCGCCTGAACCCTGAAGACCAAAAGCGTGTCGAAGAGTACCTGCAAGCCCCTCAGCATCAAGTCGAGCGCCGGCCTTTCCGGCCATGGCTGCTCCTGATCGGGGTGGTTGCAGTGGTGGTTGCCCTGGGCCTGTTGAGCCGACTTTTGAGTTACCTGACGCTATGAGCAGCACTTTGGCGCTCGCGCAGATCGACTCAGCCTCCCCGAATTCCTTAAACCTTATGAGATATCCCTATGACTCATCGTATTGTCATCGTTGGCGGCGGCGCCGGCGGTCTGGAGCTGGCCACGGGCCTGGGTAAAACCCTGGGCAAGAAAGGCACGGCCAGCGTGACGCTGGTCGACGCCAACCTGACGCACATCTGGAAACCGCTGCTGCACGAAGTGGCGGCTGGCTCGCTCAACTCCTATGAAGACGAGCTGAACTACGTGGCCCAGGCCAAGTGGAATCACTTCCAGTTCCAGCTCGGTCGCATGACCGGCCTGGACCGCGCAGCGCGTCAGATTCATCTGGCCGCGACTCTGGATGATCAAGGCCTGGAACTGGTCCCGGCGCGCAGCCTGGAATATGACTCCCTGGTGATCGCCGTCGGCAGCACCACCAATGACTTCAATACGCTGGGCGCGGCGGATCACTGCCTGTTTCTGGACAGCCGCCTGCAGGCCGAGAAATTCCACCAGCAACTGCTCAATCACTACCTGCGCGCCCACGCCGGGCAGGCTGACATCACCCAGGAAATCTCGGTCGCCATCGTCGGTGCCGGGGCCACCGGGGTCGAGCTGGCCGCCGAGCTGCACAACGCCGCACATGAACTGGCCGCTTACGGGCTGGGCCGGATCAAGCCGGAGAACTTGCGCATCACCGTGATCGAAGCGGGCCCGCGCGTGTTGCCTGCCTTGCCGGAACGCATCGGCGCGCCGGTGCATAAAACCCTGGAAAAGCTCGGTGTGACGGTCCTCACCAATGCCGCCGTCAGTGAAGTGACCGCCGACTCGCTGATCACGGCCAGCGGCCAGGTGATCCCTGCGCAGCTTAAAGTCTGGGCGGCGGGTATTCGTGCACCGGGCTTCCTGCAGGAAATCGACGGGCTGGAAACCAACCGCATCAATCAGCTGCAAGTGCGCACCACTCTGCAGACCACCCGCGATGACAATATTTTCGCGTTCGGTGATTGCGCGGCCTGCCCGCAGAAAGGTTCGGACCGTAATGTGCCGCCACGGGCTCAGGCGGCGCATCAGCAGGCGTCTTTGCTGGTCAAATCCTTGCGTCAGCGCATCGAAGGCAAGCCACTGTCAGAGTACAAGTACACCGACTACGGCTCGCTGATTTCGCTGTCCAAGTTCTCGGCGGTGGGCAACCTGATGGGCAACCTGACCGGCAGCGTCATGCTTGAGGGCTGGCTAGCGCGGATGTTTTACATCTCCCTGTACCGCATGCACCAGATGGCGCTTTACGGCACCTTCCGCACCCTGATGCTGATGCTCGGCAGCCGAATCGGCAAAGGCACCGAGCCGCGTATGAAGCTGCATTGATGAGCCAGAGGGCCGCGAACGGTGGTGTGCCTGACACACCGCTTTCGCAGCCCTCGTAACCTCGGTCAACTCCTACAGAATCAAGGCGTCCGTAGTAGCGCGGCATGCCTTACACACCCGTGGGAGCGAATTCATTCGCGAAAGGGCCGGTACATCCGATAGAGATTCGTCGTTTGTACCGCCGCATTCGCGAATGAATTCGCTCTCATCAAACATAAAATAACTAACTGAATTGTAATTATTTTTTGTGGGAGCGAGCTTGCTCGCGAAGAGGCCGGTACACCCGATACATTCCTGTGGGCAGGAACATCGCTTTCGCGAGCAAGCTCGCTCCCACAGGTCCTGTGTTTGCTGCGCGACAGCGCGCCGTCTGGACGACGTGGGCACTCCCACAGGTCATTTCCCAATCCTCCATACCTAAAAACGACAGTGATGGCATTCGGCTGTCTTTCGCGTCATGGACGCAGGCATACTCCATCCTCAATGCGTTACCAGACACGGATATTGAGGACTTTCGCAATGAAGCCAGCACCCCGCTTTGCCGAGCATTACTGTAAAGCCGACCGCATCATGCTGGGGCTGCTGTGGATATGTTTTGTGTATTCACTGGGGCTGGCGACCGTCTACTCCACGTATGCACAGGCGCTGTTTATTGGCGGCGCAGTTGCTGCCACCATGACCGCGCTCTACACCGTGTTGCGGGGCACCCGGCTAATGCGCTGCCTGATGGGCGTCGCGCTGATGCTGATGGCGGGGCTGCACATCAACCAGATGCAGGGCATGGTCGAGATCCACTTCGGCATCTTCGCCCTGCTCGCCGTGCTGACCTTCTACCGGGACTGGCTGCCCATTGTCGTCGCCGCCGCGACCATCGCGGTTCACCACGTACTGTTCCATGTGCTGCAACATGCAGGCTACCCCGTGTTTGTCATGCAGAACCATACCGGTTGGGGCATGGTGTTCATCCACGCGGGTTATGTGGTGGCCGAAAGCGCGATCCTGATTTACCTGGCCGTACAGAGCCATCGCGACGCCAGCGAAAACCAGAACCTGCTCGACAAGATTCTTCTCGCTGCCGCACGGCTGGACACGCGTGCGGGCGTGACTGAAAGCCGCGTAGACATGCATTCTTCCCAACGTTTTGACGAATTCCTGGCCCTCATCACCCACACGGTGGGCGGGGTGATTCACGAGACCGGCGGCTTGAGCACCATGGGCCGTCAGTTATCAGTCGCAGGAGAAACGCTGGACAAGGGCGCCCAGGAGCAATTGGCAGAAATCGCCGGCATGGCCGACGCCATGCAGCTGCTGAGCCGCGCAATAGACGACATCGCGCAACACGCCAGCCAGGCGCACGCAGGCGCGAACAAGGCCAACGAACAGCTGATACAGGGCCGCGCGTCAGTCGATCAAGCCAGTGCAGACATCGCCAACCTTGAATCATCCATCAATGGCGCGAACCAGAGCGTGCAGTCGCTGGCCAATCAGGCAGAACAGATCGGCAAGGTGATCAACGTGATCCGCGAAATCGCCGAGCAAACCAATCTGCTCGCCCTGAACGCCGCCATTGAGGCAGCCCGCGCCGGGGAGCAAGGTCGCGGCTTTGCCGTGGTCGCCGATGAAGTTCGTGGCCTGGCGCAAAAGACCGCAGGCTCCATCGAGGAGATCCGGCAGATCGTTGAGTCGTTGCAAAAGGAAAGCCGCGCAGCCGCCACTTCGATGCGCAACAGTGGAGAGGAAGTCGGCCGCTGCGTAAAAGCCAGCCAGTTGGGGTCGCAACTGTTGAAAAGCACGGCCGAAGATGTCCTGCAGATTCACCGCCTGAACCTGCTGATCGCCAATACCACCGATCAGCAGTCCAGCGCATCGCTCGGCATTAACCAACGCCTGACGGCCGTCCATGCCATTGCCCAGAACAACGCAAAGGATGTGATCACGCTGATCCAGTGCAGCAAAGACCTGTCGCCCATGGCAGGCCGTCTTGAAGCACTGGGTGCGGCGTTTGCGGTGAAAAGCTGACCTGGGAACGCTGACCTGTAGGAGCCAACTTGTTGGCGAGGCGTTGGGTCTGACACACCGCCTCGCCAACAAGTTGGCTCCTACAGGGTATGGATTTCAAGCCAGGATCGGCTTGTTTCAAGCCGACAAATGCTCATACAGAATAGTCGCGCCCACCAGCATCAAGACCACGCCACCCACGATCTCCGCGCGCTTGCCGACCAGCGTGCCCAGCACTCGACCCAGCATCACGCCGATGGTCACCATGGTCATGGTGGCCAAGCCAATAGCACCCGCCGCCAGCAGAATATTCACGTCGACAAAAGCCAGCCCCACGCCCACCGCCAGCGCATCGATGCTGGTGGCAAACGCCGTGACGGCCAGGATCATGAAGGAATGCTGCCCAGGTTTCTCTTCGGCGCTTTCATCCTCGTGCTTCAACCCGTTGTAGATCATGTGAAGGCCCAGGATCAGCAGCAGGGTGAACGCAATCCAGTGGTCCCAGCTCTCTACAAAACGGGACGCCGCATGGCCAATGGCCCAGCCGATAATCGGCGTGATCGCCTCGATCACACCGAAGATAAGGCCGGTGCGCAGGGCTTCGATAAAACGGGGTTTGTGCAGGCTGGAGCCTTTGCCGATAGCCGCTGCAAAAGCGTCTGTGGACATGGCCAGCGCGAGGAAGATCAGGGAAATGGGATTCACGGGGTATTCCAGTCGGGCTATGAGTCAACGACACGTCCACACGCCCGACTTTAGGCATGGATGTGTCGCTGGTCTCGCCAACCAAAAGGTGTTCGTACCACGGCTGCTGCCGAGAATGTTGATACGAACGCTTCCGAGATGACTCAGAAGCAGGCTACTCCCCAACGAAGACCGGCATCATACCGACTCTTTTATGAAAATGTTGTTACACAGCTGAAAGCTTTCACTAAAGCCTAAGGTCGCGTCGTAAAGGATGAGGAAGCGTCTAACGAGAACGCATGTCGTTTGCGAATAGTCTATATTCGCGACTTTCTTCGACCCGACCTGCTTCCATTCCCCTTCAGTCGCTCCCACAGTTCCCGTGTTTGCTGCCCGACAGCGCGGCGTCCGGACGACGGAGAATCTCCTACAGATTCAGATAGGCAGCAAGCCAGCGCCTAACGTTTGCTCAATGATCCCCGAGGCAATGTTCCGCTGAACCATTGTGAACCATTACCCGCAGCGCGCCCGGCGTTGACAACGTTGTTACCCCCAGACGATCATTCGCGCCGAACCGGACATGGAAAGCGGTGATGATCATCCCCGATACATTCTGGAAGCGACCCGGTTGGCTGTTCTGCGCGCTGCTTCTGCTGACTCACTTCGCCAGCCTCAAGCTGACATCCCTGTGCGCCATTACGCAAGACAACGTCGTGGTCGTCTGGCTGCCCAACGCGGTGCTGCTGACGGCATTATTGCGCACCGAAGGGCGCCGCCTGCCGCTGCTGGCGGCAGTTACGCTCTGCTCGGAACTGCTGGGCAATCTGGGCAGCGTCAACTGGCTTGAAACAATACTCCTCAGCGTGGTCAACCTCAGCGAAGTGCTCATCACCTTCGTGCTGTTGCAACGTACTGGCGCGTGCCTGCGATTGCAGAGGCTGGAAGACCTGGTCAAATTCATCCTCGCCGGGCCATTGCTGGGTGCGCTCATCGCCAGCCTACTGGCTGCGCTTGTGCTGCAGCAGGTCTCCGGCGCAACCAGCGGGTACCTTACGCTGGTGCGCCTCTGGTGGTTCGGTGATGCCCTCGGCCTGCTGATTTACACCCCGCTGCTGCTGGCGTTCGTCCAGCCATCGCGCCAGGAAAAACGCATCACGCGATTCGACAACATCTTGGTGGCCATCACCGTACTGATGCTGGTTGCTGCGGTTGCCATCCACTTTGGCGGCGCAATGGACCAGTTCACCGGCTCGCCGACGCTGCTATTACCCTGCGCAGCCGTGATTGCGTTCCGCTTCGGCATCCGCTGGACATCCGTTTTCGTGGCGCTGCTTTCATTGTCGATCACCGTGATGATGACCACCGGGCTCAAGCCGTTTGGTGATTTACCCATGCAATTGCAGGTGTTGCGTGCTCAAGAGTTCATCTTCACCTTGTGCCTGATCGGCATCGGCTTTGCGGTGCTGCTGGAGGAGCTGCAGGTCCGCGAGCTGGAGCTGGAGAGCCGGGTCAAAGGCCGAACGCTGGAGCTGGAACGCTCCAACCTGCAATTGGCAGCCATCAGCAACACCGACGGGCTGACCGGGATCCCCAACCGACGCCAGTTCGATGAAACCCTCAATAGCGAGTGGAGCCGCGCGCGCCGCAATGGTCAGGGCCTGATGCTGGTGATGCTGGATGTGGATTTTTTCAAGCAGTACAACGACCACTACGGGCACCAGGCGGGCGATGATGCCTTGCGTCACGTTGCATTGGCGCTGAGGGATCATGTGCGCCGCAGCGGCGACTTCGTGGCACGTTATGGCGGCGAAGAGTTCGCGATCATTTCCCAGTGCAGCAGTGAAGACCACGCGATGCTGATGGCCGAGATGGTGTGCAAAACCATCGACGATCTGCAATTGCCCCACGTGAAATCCCCATTCAAAAACCTGACCGCCAGCGTAGGCGTTGCGCTGATCGTTCCCGACCAACACACCACCACCATCGAGCTATTGAAGGCAGCCGATAGAGCGCTGTATTTCGCGAAGCAGCGAGGGCGTAATCGTGTGGAAGTGGCTGATGCGGTGCCAGGCTAGTGACATCGCTGTAGGAGCATTCGGAGGTCACGACGGGCGCGAAGGCGGTGGGTCAGACAAATCGCATTCGTCGCCGTCGTAACCTCCGACAACGCCTACACGAGATCTATCTTCCACATTCAAAACGAACAGACGCAAAAAAGCCCGATCATGCACAAGGCAAGATCGGGCTTCTTTGTAAATATGGTCGGGGTAAGGGGATTCGAACTCCTGACATCCTGCTCCCAAAGCAGGCGCGCTACCGGACTGCGCTATACCCCGTTTGAAACTTTTTAAAGACGCCTCAACCAGCCGTCTGCGATCTGATGCGAATGGCACCAGATCTATAAGATTCGGCCCCAACATTGCTGTTGAGGCCAAAAATGGTGGGTCGTGTGGGATTCGAACCTACGACCAATTGGTTAAAAGCCAACTGCTCTACCAACTGAGCTAACGACCCAAAAATGGTCGGGGTAAGGGGATTCGAACTCCTGACATCCTGCTCCCAAAGCAGGCGCGCTACCGGACTGCGCTATACCCCGATACAGCTACATGTTGAAATCTGGCTCCACGACCTGGACTCGAACCAGGGACCCAGTGATTAACAGTCACTTGCTCTACCAACTGAGCTATCGCGGAACTTATCGATTTCAGATGCAACTTCTACAACTTTAAAGCTCTGAACTAACGCGCTGTTAACTTGTTAATTCAACCTCTTCGATGTGTTTGCATCGCTGCGTTCACGTCTCTGAGGCGCGCTATTCTACAATTTTAAAAAGAGGTGTCAACCCCTTAAATTGCTTTTAAGACAATGATTTGCGATTTTTTTTCAGATGGCCTTTCAGCCCTCGCAAATCAGTCTCTTCACAGCGCCAGGGTCGCCAGTGTTAAACATCACCGGCGAACCTGAGCGGCGAATCCTATCAGTTGAAAACGATTTCGTCATCGACAACGGTGCCGGTCACACTCGAACCCGGCATGAAGCCACCCGACAGGATCAACTGCGCCAACGGGTTTTCGATCCAGCGCTGGATCGCACGCTTGAGAGGCCGCGCGCCATACACCGGGTCGTAACCCACCGCGATGAGCTTATCCATCGCCTCAGGGCTCAACTCCAGCGACAACTCACGTTCGGTCAGGCGGCTGCGCAGGCGAGCCAGCTGAATATCCGTGATGCCGGCAATCTGGTCCCGAGCCAGCGGTTCGAAGATCACCACCTCGTCGATCCGGTTAAGGAACTCCGGCCGGAAGTGGGTGCTGACCGCATCCATGACCGCAGCACGTTGCGCCTCACGATCTCCCACCAGTTCCTGAATCTGTGCAGAGCCCAGGTTGGAGGTCATGACGATCACGGTATTGCGGAAATCCACGGTGCGCCCGTGGCTGTCAGTCAGGCGACCGTCTTCGAGCACTTGCAGCAGGATGTTGAACACATCCGGGTGCGCCTTCTCGACCTCATCCAGCAGGATCACCGAGTAAGGCTTGCGACGCACCGCCTCGGTCAGATAACCGCCTTCTTCATAGCCGACATAACCCGGTGGCGCACCAATCAGACGAGCCACGGAATGTTTCTCCATGAACTCGGACATATCGATGCGCACCATCGCCTCTTCAGTGTCGAACAGGAACTCGGCCAGCGCCTTGCACAGCTCGGTCTTGCCCACGCCGGTCGGGCCCAGGAACATGAACGAGCCACTTGGGCGATTCGGGTCGGACAACCCCGCACGGGAGCGACGCACCGCGTTGGAGACCGCGATGACCGCTTCGTCCTGCCCGATCACACGGTTGTGCAGCAGGCTTTCCATTTTCAGCAGCTTCTCGCGCTCACCTTCGAGCATCTTGGCCACCGGAATGCCAGTCCACTTGGACACGACCTCGGCGATCTCTTCCTCGGTGACCTTGCTGCGCAGCAACTGGTTTTCAGGCTTGCCGTGCTGATCGACCATTTGCAGGCTGCGTTCCAGGTCCGGGATGATCCCGTACTGCAATTCAGCCATGCGGTTCAGGTCGCCACGACGGCGCGCCGCCTCCAGCTCCTGACGGGACTGCTCGATCTTCTGCTGAATCTGCGCCGAACCTGTCACCTCAGCCTTTTCAGACGTCCAGATTTCTTCCAGGTCAGCGTACTCACGTTCCAGACGGACGATTTCTTCCTGAAGTTTCTCCAGGCGCTTGATCGCCGCTTCGTCGTCTTCTTTCTTTAAAGCCTGGGATTCGACCTTCAACTGAATCAGGCGACGCTCAAGACGATCGAGCACTTCAGGCTTGGAGTCGATTTCCATACGGATGCGGCTGGCGGCTTCGTCGATCAGGTCGATGGCCTTGTCCGGCAACTGACGATCCGTGATGTAGCGATGGCTCAACTTGGCGGCAGCGATGATCGCGCCGTCGGTGATCGCCACTTTGTGGTGGACCTCATAGCGCTCTTTGAGGCCACGCAGGATCGCGATGGTGTCTTCCTCGCTCGGCTCGTCCACCAGCACTTTCTGGAAGCGACGTTCGAGGGCCGCGTCCTTCTCTATATATTGTCGGTATTCATTGAGAGTGGTCGCGCCAACGCAATGCAGCTCGCCACGGGCCAGGGCAGGCTTGAGCATGTTGCCCGCATCCATGGAGCCCTCGCCTTTACCAGCGCCGACCATGGTGTGCAGCTCGTCGATGAACAGGATGATCTGCCCGTCCTGCTTGGACAGCTCATTAAGCAGCGACTTGAGGCGCTCCTCGAACTCACCACGGAACTTGGCACCGGCGATCAACGAGCCCATGTCCAGAGACAGCAGACGTTTGCCCTTGAGGCCATCCGGCACTTCACCATTAATGATCCGCTGCGCCAGCCCTTCGGCAATGGCGGTTTTACCCACGCCGGGTTCGCCGATCAGTACCGGGTTGTTCTTGGTCCGGCGTTGCAGGACCTGGATAGTGCGACGAATTTCGTCATCACGACCAATTACCGGGTCAAGCTTGCCCTCTTCGGCGCGCTTGGTCAGGTCAACGGTGTATTTGTCCAACGCCTGACGGGACTCTTCGACATTAGGGTCGTTGACCGCCGAACCGCCACGCAGGTTGGTAATTGCATTCTCAAGGGCTTTCTTGCTCACGCCCTGGCCGAGCAGCAATTTACCGAGCTTGCTGTTCTCGTCCATGGCCGCCAGCAGTACCAGCTCGCTGGAGATGAACTGGTCACCTTTCTGCTGCGCCAGGCGATCAGCCTGATTAAGCAGACGCGCCAAGTCCTGGGACATATTCACGTCGCCGGTGGGGTTCTGGATTTTTGGCAGCTGGTCGAGCTCTTTGCTCAACTCTTTGCGCAGGCTGTTGATGTCAAAGCCCACCTGCAGCAGCAACGGCTTGATGGTGCCGCCCTGTTGATCAAGCAACGCCTGCATCAAGTGCGCAGACTCAATGGCCGGATGGTCGAGGCCGACGGCCAGGGATTGGGAATCAGATAACGCTAACTGTAATTTGCTGGTCAATCTATCGATACGCATGAGTCACCTTCCTATATAAGCAGGCCGGAGCAAATAAACACGCCTATGAAAAAAACCTGCTGGATAGCCCACTACATGCGGGCAATTGCGTGAGATTCAAGCTGAATTTGATTGACGCAAGTCAGCTTTGCAGAGGGAAGTCTAGATGATCGTCTGGCGAATGAACTCGTTCCACAGTCACCTCGGTCCTGTAGGAGCTGCCGAAGGCTGCGAATCGCGGTGTGTCAGCATTACCTCTTTCGCAGCCTTCGGCAGCTCCTACAGAAATTGTGCTGAAATTCGCGAAGTGGCCAGGCCCTTCAATACGGATTCAGACCCGCCGCCGCAGAGAAAAAAATCAGGCGCGATCAATCCAGATAAGCGAAGCAAAGCGGCCATTGCGAGCGCTTTGACGATAGGAGTAGAAGCGTGGATCGGTCACGGTATCGAATCCACCACCGTAAACGGCGGTAATCCCCCGCGCTGCCAGGCGCAGACGAGCAAGGGCGTAGATCTCAGCCATGAAACGGCCGGGATTTTTGCTCGGTATGAAAGCTGCGTCAGTTTGCGGATGCGTGCTTATAAAAGCTTCGCGAACTTCCTCACCGACTTCGAACGACTGCTGGCCGATGGCCGGGCCAAGCCAGACGAGTATTTCAGCAGGTGCGACGTTCAGGCTATCGGCAGCCGCTTCAAGCACGCCCGCCGCCAGCCCGCGCCAACCGGCATGTGCCGCCGCGACGCGAGTACCAGCCCGGTCGCAAAACAGGGCAGGCAGGCAATCGGCAGTCATGATGGTGCAGGCGATGCCGGGCGTTGCGGTCCAGCTGGCATCCGCTTCAACGACCCGGGTCGGATCGGCTTCTGCTACCACCACACCATGCACCTGTTTGAGCCACGCCGCCTGAATACCCAGCTGTGAAGTCAAACGAAGGCGATTGGCAGCCACGGCCTCTGGATCGTCATCAACATGATCCCCCAGATTGAAGCTATCGAACGGCGCCAGACTGACGCCGCCGTTGCGGGTGGTGACGCACGACTTGATCCCCACAGGCGCGGGCCAGTCAGGGATCAGCCAGTCATTCACCCGATGAACGCCTCGCGATCCTGCTTGAGCAGCGACAGCAGCCAGACAAAATCGTCAGGCAGAGGCGATTCCCAGCTCATACGCTTACCGGTCGTCGGATGATCCAGCTCAAGGAAGCGAGCGTGGAGCGCCTGACGCGGGAAGGTTTTCAGCGAATCGACCATCGTCACGCTGGCTGCCGGCGGAATACGGAAGCGGCCACCGTAGGCTTGATCGCCCACCAACGGGTAGTTGATGTGCGCCATGTGGACACGAATCTGGTGAGTACGACCGGTTTCCAGCTTGACCCGCACATGGGTGTGGGAGCGGAAACGTTCTAGCACGCGGTAATGACTCACCGCTTGCTTGCCGCCTTCCATCACCGCCATGCGCTGGCGCTGCTGACCGTGACGGCCGATCGGCGCGTCGATCTTGCCGCCAGCCGTGACCACACCGATCACGATGCACTCGTAGATACGGCTGACGGTGCGGCTTTGCAGCTGCGTGACCAATTGGGTCTGCGCCTGAATCGTCTTGGCCACCACCATCAGACCGGTGGTGTCCTTGTCGAGACGGTGCACGATACCGGCGCGCGGCACGTTGATGATGTCCGGCACGTGGTGCAGCAAGGCGTTGAGCAAGGTGCCGTCAGCGTGACCGGCAGCAGGGTGCACCACCAGACCGGCAGGCTTGTTGATGACCAGAATCTGGTCGTCTTCATAGACGATATCGAGTTCGATGTCCTGGGCGACCCATTCACCCTGGGCCTCCTGCTCGGCAATCAGTTGCAGAACAGCACCACCGTGCACGATGTCACGAGGGCGCAAAACGCCTCCGTCCACCGTCAAACGGCCGTCCTTGATCCAGGCAGAAAGGCGCGAGCGCGAGTGCTCAGCGAATAATTGTGCAGCGACTTGATCGAGGCGTTGACCGCCCAATTCGGACGGCACCTCTGCGCGAAGTTCTATATTTTCGGACATGGCCAGACTAGGTGGCGGCTAGCCTTTGGTTTCGGCAGCGCGCTTGTGGTTAAATACGGCGTCTTTTGCCCCGGGGGTTCCGCGGGGCGCTCATCATAACAGGACGGTCTCGCCCAAGACAGCGACCGTTATAGGGACGCAAGCCGCCATGCAAGTGAAACACCTGCTGCTGATCGCCATCCTCGCACTCACCGCTGCCTGCTCGTCGAAGGAAGTGATCGACGAGAACCTCAGCGAAGTCGAGCTGTACCAGCAGGCGCAGGCCGACCTGGGCAACAACAGCTATTCGACCGCCACTGACAAGCTCAAGGCGCTGGAGTCGCGTTATCCGTTCGGGCGCTATGCCGATCAGGCTCAGCTCGAGCTGATCTACTCGAACTACAAGAGCGGGGAACCCGAGGCCGCGAAGTCTGCTGCCGAACGTTTTATCCGTTTGCACCCACAGCATCCGAATGTCGACTACGCCTATTACATGAAAGGCCTGACCTCCTTCGACCAGGACGTTGGCCTGCTGGCGCGCTTCCTGCCGCTGGACCAGACCAAGCGTGACCCGGGCGCAGCACGTGACTCGTTCAACGAGTTCGCGCAGCTGACCAGTCGCTTTCCGAACAGTCGTTACGCGCCAGATGCCAAGCAGCGCATGATCTACCTGCGCAACCTGCTGGCGTCCTACGAAATCCACGTAGCCGACTATTACCTGACCCGTCAGGCTTACGTCGCTGCTGCCAACCGTGGCCGTTACGTCGTAGAAAACTTCCAGGAAACCCCATCCGTGGGCGACGGCCTGGCAGTGATGGTCGAATCCTACCAGCGTCTGCACCTGGACGACCTGTCGGCCACCAGCCTGGAAGTGCTCAAGGCTAACTATCCGAACCACCCACAACTGGTCGACGGTCAGTTCGTGCCCCGTGAAGCCGAAGCCGACAACCGTTCGTGGCTGTCCAAGGCGACCTTGGGCCTGATCGAAAGCAATCCACCGCTGCCGCCGGGCCAGACCCGCGCCAACCAGGATGTGATCCGTCAGTACCAGGACGCCAAGGACGCCATTCCTAAAGAGCTGCTGCCGGAAAACCAGGCAGAGCTCGACGAACAGGAACGCGAAGCGGCAGAAGCGGCAGGCACTAAAGACCGTTCGTGGTTCAGCTACATGACACTGGGTCTGTTCGACTGATCCATGCATCAATCAAAAAAAGGCCTTCGGGCCTTTTTTTTGGCCTGTGTTCAACCCTTGTAGGAGCGAACTTGTCCGCGAGGCAATTTTGAGCCGACCGCAGGTCCATCGCCTCGCCAACAAGTTGGCTCCTACAAGAAAGCTGTATTCAACAGAGCCCCTCAGAGACACAACCCCCCGCCTTCGCTACACTGCGAAAATCTCCAATCACCAAGCTGGACATCATGATTCGCTTAATTATGTGGGTCGCGCTGATCGCTGCGGCCGTGTGGTTCATCAAGCGTCTGATCAACCCCCCTGCTCCACGCCGTAAACCCAACGCTCCTGCCGCCGAAAGCGCTGCTGCGCCGATGGTCCGCTGCGCCCAATGCGGTGTGCATTTGCCACAAGACCGAGCACTGACTCAGGCAAACCAATGGTATTGCAGCGAGGCCCATCGGCTAGAAGGCCCTGCGGCACGTGATCGCTAAAGCACTGTCACTCGGCAGTCCTCAGGCTCAGCGCATACTGCGGCTTTATCATCTCTATCGACTGACCATCGGCATCATGCTGGTTGTGTTGATTTCCAGCAGCCTGGACACCGAGCTGCTGGAGATGGCCAACCCCGACCTGTTCCGCGCCGGGTGCTGGCTGTATCTGGTGTTCAATATTCTGGTCATCGTGTTGCTGGAGCGCCCCAGTCACAAGGGGCAGCTCTTTGCCCTAGCCATGGCCGACGCATTGCTGCTGTCCGGACTGTTTTACGCCGGTGGCGGGCCACCGAGCGGGATCGGCAACGTGCTGATTACCTCCGTGGCCATCAGTAATGTGCTGTTGCGCGGTCGCATCGGCCTGCTGATTGCGGCCGTGTCGGCCATCGGCATCATCTATCTGACCTTCTACCTGAGCTTCAACAGCCCCTCTGCCGCCAACCATTACGTGCAGGCTGGCTCGCTGGGGGCGCTATGTTTTGCGGCCGCCTTGATGGTGCAGGCCCTGACCCGCCGCCTGCTGATCAGCGAAGCCCTGGCCGAGCGCCGCGCAGCCGACGTCGATAACCTCGAAGAACTCAACGCATTGATTCTGCAGCGCATGCGTACCGGCATCATCGTGCTCGACGCCCGACGCCGCGTGCTGCTGGCCAATCAGAGCGCACTCTCGCTGCTGGGCCACGAGCAATTGACCGGTCAGGTCATCGACAGCTACTCGCCACAATTGGTGACGCGGCTGCGCCAATGGCTGGTCAACCCGGCGCTGGATCCGCACAGCATTTCCACCAGCGTCAGTGGCCCGATCCTGCAACCGGGCTTCGTCGCGCTCAACCGTGGCGACCAGCGCCAGACTCTGATCTTCCTCGAAGACTTGTCGTTGATATCTCGCCAGGCCCAGCAGCTCAAGCTCGCTGCACTGGGCCGCTTGACGGCGAGTATTGCTCACGAGGTCCGCAACCCGCTGGGCGCGATCAGCCATGCCGCGCAATTGCTTTACGAGTCCGAAGACCTGCACGGCGCAGATCGTCGCCTTGGGCAAATCATTCACGATCAATCCCGGCGCATGAACCGGGTCATCGAAAACGTGTTGCAGTTGTCCCGCCGCCGCGACGCCGAACCCGAGTTGCTGGACCTGAAAAGCTGGCTGGAAACGTTCGTCGTCGAAGCTCGCAGCCAGATCATGCCCAATCAGCTCATCCACCTAGACATCAGCCCTGCCCCGCTCACCACGCGCATGGATGCCGAACAGCTCAATCAGGTGGTCAATAACCTGCTGCAAAACGCTTTGCGCTACAGTGGTAAGCACAACGAGCAAGCGCAAGTGTGGCTCAGGCTGTTTCAGGACCCCACCAGCGACCAGCCGATTCTGGAAGTGCTGGACGATGGCCAGGGCGTTGCCGACGAGCACCTCACCAAGCTGTTCGAACCGTTCTTCACCACCGAAAGCAAAGGCACCGGCCTGGGCCTTTACCTTTCACGGGAGCTTTGCGAAAGCAATCAGGCGCATCTGGACTACACATTTCGGGAAGGTGGCGGCAGTTGCCTGCGTATTACCTTCGCCCACCCGTTGAAGTTGAGTTGACCATGAGCCAACGGCCAAAAATCCTGATTGTCGATGACGAACCCGATATCCGCGAACTCCTGGAGATCACGCTGGGGCGGATGAAACTCGCCACCCGTAGCGCCCGCAACGTCAAGGAAGCCCATGACTGGCTGGCCCGCGAGACCTTCGACCTGTGCCTGACCGACATGCGCCTGCCCGACGGCAATGGCCTGGAGTTGGTGCAGCATATCCAGCAGCGCCATGCTCAGGTGCCCGTGGCGATGATCACTGCACACGGCAACCTCGACACGGCCATTCACGCCCTCAAGGCCGGCGCCTTTGACTTCCTCACCAAGCCGGTGGACCTTGGCCGACTGCGCGAGCTGGTCAGCAGCGCCCTGCGTCTGCAAACGCAAAGCCTACCCGAACGCAACATTGATCGCCGCTTGCTGGGCGACTCGGCGCCGATTTGTGCGTTGCGTCAGCAGATCGGCAAGCTGGCCCGCAGTCAGGCACCGATCTACATCAGCGGTGAATCCGGCAGTGGCAAAGAGCTGGTGGCCCGCTTGATCCACGAACAAGGCCCCCGGGTTGAACGGCCGTTTGTGCCGGTCAACTGCGGCGCGATCCCGACTGAACTGATGGAAAGCGAATTCTTCGGCCATCGCAAAGGCAGCTTCAGCGGCGCCCACGAAGACAAACCAGGGCTGTTTCAGGCGGCCAATGGCGGCACCTTGTTTCTTGATGAAGTGGCAGACCTGCCCATGGCGATGCAGGTCAAACTGCTGCGCGCGATCCAGGAGAAATCCATTCGCGCCGTCGGCGATCAACAGGAGTCGGTGGTGGATGTGCGGGTGCTGTGCGCCACCCACAAGGACCTCAGCGCCGAAGTCGCCGCCGGGCGGTTCCGTCAGGATCTGTATTACCGGCTGAACGTCATCGAGCTGCTTGTGCCCCCTTTGCGCGAGCGACACGAAGACATCGAGCAACTGGCCGCTCATATGCTCAAACGCCTGGCAAGCGACGGCACCCCTGCGCAACTGGCGCCTCAGGCCCTGCAGGCACTCAAGGGCTATCGCTTCCCCGGCAACGTGCGCGAACTGGAGAACATCCTTGAGCGCGCCTATACGCTGTGTGAGAACGACCAGATCAACGTGAGCGACCTGCGTCTAGCGCACTCCGCGCCCGTCGAGCAGGACAGCGCCAACCTCGCCGACATCGACAACCTCGAGGACTACCTGGAAAGCATCGAACGCAAGCTGATCCTCCAGGCCCTGGAAGAAACCCGCTGGAATAGAACCGCCGCGGCTCAGCGCCTGAACCTGTCATTTCGGTCGATGCGCTATCGGTTGAAGAAGTTGGGGCTGGAGTAGTGCATCTGTAGGAGCTGCCGAAGGCTGCGAAGGCAATGTGTCAGGTAGATTGCCTTCGCAGCCTTCGGCAGCTCCTACAGGATCACACTGACTCGCCCATCCGGCGCATACGGCGCGGCATTAATCACCGGCTCACGCCCGAGCAGCAAGTCCGCCAGCAACTGGCAGGACGCCGGTGCCAGCACCAGACCATTGCGATAATGCCCGCAGTTCAGCCACAAGCCTTCAAAGCCGGCCAACGGGCCAATGTAGGGAATGCCTTCCGGGGAACCCGGACGCAAACCGGCCCAATGCCTCACCACCTCGGCCTGCGCCAGCGCTGGAATCAATTCCACAGCCGACGCTTTCAAGCTTTCCAGTGCGACATCTGTCGGGGTTTTATCGAAGCCTTCATGCTCCAGCGTACTGCCCACCAGAATGTGGCCATCGCGCCGAGGAATCGCATAGCGCCCCTTGGCCAGCACCATGCTCGGCAGAAAATCCGCCGCGCATTTGTACAGAATCATCTGCCCTTTGACCGGTTCGACCGGCAACTCGAGCCCGAGGGTCTTGAGCAGCTCACCACTCCAGGCACCCGCCGTGAGCACAACTTCATCGCCAAGAATGTCGCCGAGCATTGTCGCTACACCCTGCACCCGCCCGCCGTCCCGGACGAAACCCAGCACTTCGCACTGCTCGATCAGCGTGACGTTGGGCAAAGCCATCAACGCGGCCTTCAAGGATTTGACCAGCCGTGGGTTGCGCACATTGGCGACGTTGGCCATGTAAATTGCACTGTTGTAGCCCTGCCCCAGCACGGGCACGGCGTCATGCACCGCCGAGATGTCCACAGCGCTCAACGGCCGGTTTTGCCGAGCCGCCCAGTCCAGCGCCTGTTGCTCGTCGTCCAGGTCCAGCCAGTACAAGCCGGTGGTGTGCACCTCGGGGTCAATACCCGTGCGGGCATAAAGGTGCTCCGCCAGTTGCGGATAGAAATCCTGAGACCAGTGAGCCAGCGCCGTGACCGCTGAACTGTAGCGCCAGGGGTAAAGCGGCGAAACGATCCCGCCCCCCGCCCACGAAGCCTCCAGCCCCAAACCCGAACGGTCCAGCAGCGTCACATGCTCCACCTCGGATGCGAGGTTAAACGCCGTCAACAAACCGATGACACCGCCACCGACAATCACAACCTGCTTGGCCATCATGCTCTCGTTCTGAAAAAGGGCTCAGCGGCCCCAGCAGTCTTTGGTGGTTGCACCCGTCGCACCTGGATTAGTGCGCGCACCTGTGTTGGTAATCACAAAATTCCCGCACTTGTCGCCGTTCATCATCTTTGCGGGGACGGGTGTTGCGGTCAGTGTGTAGCTCTGCGCGTCACGGACGGCTGCAATGGTGTAATAGGTATTGCCAGCAGAAAGTGTAAGAGGCGAACCTGTGACGTCGTTGTACTGCCCTCGTTGCGAGTAATACCTTTCCAACGCTTGGGTCTGTTCAGACAGAAGACTTGCGATAGCCGACCGTTGGGAACGCTTCGTGTACTCGGTGTAATTGGGGTAAGCGATGGCCGCGAGAATACCGACAATCGCCACCACAATCATGAGCTCGATCAAGCTAAAGCCTTTGGACCTGAAACGCATGAACCGCACTCCTTTACTTGATTTGTCGCCACATGATGCGTTGGTAGACGTTGGCCGGGCCGCCTTTTTCAACAATCTTCAGCACCCCGGCGCCACTGGAGTCCAGAACGTACTTGTTGTCGTTGGCAGAGCTAATGCCCGCCACAATCGAGGCCAGGTTGGGAATCCCGGTATTGAATGCCATGGCCGAGACGACGGTGTCGGTACTTGAGACATCGCTATCGCCATTGGTATCGAGCACCTGATAAGTGAGCATCCCACCCTTTGCTGCATCCAGTTCGAACAGCCGACCGATACCGATGCTTTCACACGGGTCAGGCGAACTCACCGCCGCCGTGGTGAAGATGACTCGGTCCCGACTGGTCTGCGCAGGGTAGATGATCCGCTCGCCTACGTAGGGGTTTGTGGTAGACAGGGGCAAGTACCAGCCATTTTTTACAGCCCAGTCAACGTCATTGTTGGTGCTGGTGAAGTAAGTGCTGTTATTGCTTTTGATGGTGTCTCTAATAGCCTGAGGCTGGAGCGTCGACGTGGTGATGTCGCCCGTGCCTCCGTCTTTGTCCCAGATTGCATAGAACGCTTGGGGATCAGTGGTGGTTTTGTCAGAGATCTCACTGAACTTGCCAGTACCGACGTAGACCATTTTCCCGTTGATAGGGTGATCGATCAGCAGCGGCTGAGCAGTGATGGGTTGCAATTTATAAGTGGTGGTTGAGCCGACGGTAGTCGCTTCGAGAGGCGCGGAAAAAAGCGGTTTGCCGCCAAACGCAACACCCCAGCCCGCTGCTGCAGCACTGCTCATATCGAATTTCCACAACCGACCTTTTAGATCACCTGCGTAAGCAGCCTGCACCACATTCTGCGAATTGACTCTGAGCTTGACCGAGGACAAGCCATTGTCCGCGTCGTTAGCCATGGGAGGTACAGGAATCTCTCTGATCAGCGCCCCAGTGTTGGCATTGAGCACGAACAACGAAGCTTTCTGAGTCGCGCTTCCGTAACCGTTGCCCAGGACGACGATACCGGTCCCATCGGCCATGCGTGCCGCATCCGGCTTGGAATAGGCATAGCCGAGATTATTAAACGGGTTCGCAACATTTGGAGTGTCCGGCGCCTTGACCTCCCACAGTACAGCAGGGGTATCGGTGGCGCTGTCGAACAACTTCACTGCAAAGTAGGCTTTGCCTCCTGCACCAGTGCCTCCGAACGCTACCGTACGCCAGGCCGAGCTCGACGTTGCCTGAGTATCGAAGACAGCGATCGGCCCATCGACGGTGAACTTATGCTTGCTGACCGCATAATCCGTAGACGCCAGAGTAAACAGCGAGGGCAGCACGGTTGACGGCATATAGGCAAAACGCTGGGTGCCATAGTTAGCATCAATCACATGCATGAACCCGTCGTTGGCATTGACCAACAGGCTGGGAGTCATGCTGACGAGTTTCTTGGCAAGAAATGTCGAGTAGTCCGTGTTGGTCCCAAAAGCTGTGGAGGTTTGATCCTTCCGCAGTGCTGTGGCCAGAGGTGAGTTAACGATATCGCCGAGAAATTTTGTCCGGGTTCTCATCCCTGCAACCGCATTGCCTTTAGCCCATGAGATCAAGTTTGCGCCCGTCGTCACAGGTACCGTGACTGAGATGCTTTGATCAAAAGCCAAACGCTGCGCAGCAGAGAAATTGAGGTACTCCAGGTCAATAGCAGAGCCATTGCCATCGGTATTCCATGACTTGTAAGGCGTCGCTATTGCTTGAGCATTTTTAATGGTGTCATCAGTTGACCAATTCTGCTTGGCCAATGCCCCATTTGTGGAATCAAGATCGAACGCCTTTATCGTGCCGTGCCAGTCGGCCGGGTCGTAGAGTGTCTGATAAAAAATAGTGCCTGAAACCAGCGTCGACGAGTTCGCGGCACCTGCGCCGCCAGAGCCCGCTTTAGAGCTGATTTCACTCAATACCGACTTCAAGGCATTTGAAAGCTGATCGATGTCGTCAGCCTGGAAATAAGCCCCACGACCATAGGCAGCAGCATCAATCATCATCTGGTTGGTCAATGCAAACCCGATGGTATAGGTACTCATATTCTGTTTGAGAAAACCATCCGTATTCCAATCCTTTTTCGCCAGATCAAGTGCAGGCGTGCCGCCCGGCTTACGCATGTCAATGTCGTAGGCAAACTTTGCAACGTCATCAAGATAGAGGGTGTCACCGTCGGCGTTGGTACCTGTATTGGGACCATCACTTGAGTCCGTACTATTGTCCCAATTCGGCAACATCATTACAGGCTTGGTAGTAATATACTCCGGATCGGTGGTGGGAAAATCCCTGTCATTGGAAGGCAACCCATCAGTTACAATCACACCGTAGTTTTTCTGGCAACGATACTGAATAGGACTGGTGTAGTTTATGCCGCTCGGCGAGTAGGATGACATCTGCCTAAAGTAGCGGGTTATTTCATAATAGGTTTCAGCCAGTGCTGTACCGCCGCTTGGGTATAAGTCGTCGATAGCCGCCTTCAACTTCTGTGCCGGAGAACCGGCACCCGTTGCAGATATATCGGCAACATCAAACTTTATATGGCTTGAACTTCCGGTATTCAGAGTCGCCAAGCCCATACGTACCGTGGGATTATCCGACACTAATGCGGTAGAAACTTGCTTGGCGACTTCCATTCGCGTCTGTTGTGGGATGAGAGATGCGTTCCGATAATTGACCCGTGTCTGGCCAAGCTTCCTGGCCTTGTCCATCAGATAGGCGATGTAGTTAGCACTGTAGAAAGTGGCGTCACCATACTTTGCATTAGGCAGAGAAAAGCAGAAGAGTACGCCAGATATGTCATAAAAAGCGGAATAATTAAACGACAGGCATGACGCAGAATTGAAATCGCCGTAAGAATTATTTTCAGCTGTCAGTTCATTCAATAAAAAGCAATTCCTGAGATCGCATCTCAGATTTAGAAACACCCGACCATAGTTGATATTGTCGCGGTAATCCGGAGGCCTTGTCATATGAGTCATACTCCCCGAATTATCAATAAGCAACATGACATTCGACGGCACTGCAGACGCAGTCAACAACGGGACCTGCGACGGACCAAACGCATACGCCGGAGCGGTTATATATAACGCCAACAGCACCCCGTAGAAGTACTTCAATCCACGGCGAAGCGTTTTAACAATTGGCATAGATGCTCTCCAGCACGGTGATCGATTTGCCTTGTTGTGCTGAAGCGGTGACGCGATAAAGGGTCACGGTGCTATTGGCCGAACAGGTGGGGGGGCGATTGATCGGGGTGGTGGTGGTGCCAATATTTTGCAGGGCATAAACCGCGCTCTCCCCCGCTCGAACCCAAGTCACTCCAGATGCGCTGTTGCTGCCAGGATTAGGGTAATTGACAGACTCCGGCGGCGGCGCGCAGGTGGCGTTGGAGTTGCATTTAGCCGGGACAAGGTTCTTCTGCTGAACGGCCGTTTCGCCTAGACGCAATGCCGCCTCGGCAAACTGAAATGACTGATTACGCACCATCACGCTACTGGCCATTTTTTCCTGCATGGTCGCGTTCTGCATGGCTGATACGCCGAGCAGTGTCAGCAACAGCAGAAATATGAGGCTGACCACCAGCACCATGCCCTTCTGGGGCGATGGCAGGCTGCGTCGGTGTGTACTCATTGCGCTAAGTCTCTTCAAAAACAGCCCCTTCAAAACCGGTTTCGCACGGCAGCGGCGACGCTATAAACCTGATCCCTGACCCTGCCGTTGGGGTCGGTGAGGGTCAGCTGGATATGCACGCTGCGGATATTGGCGGCGTTGCCAGCGTTGATGACAGGGGTGTAGATCATCGGTGTACCTGCAATACCAAAGTTGATCACCATGGCGCCAACGTTGTTGAGCAACGGCTGCATATTATTTGCATCAGGACCCACGCTTAATACAGTGCCGTTAAGCACGTAGATCAGCTGACGCAATGGGAACGCGACCTGGCCTGCTGCTGGAGGTCTGCTGCCAGCATAAAGCTCAGTGGTGGTTTGGCAGTTCGAGACAACCGTCCAGTTCGGTGAACCGCCGGACCCGCCGATATCAGCGGTGATCAGGGTCAAGGTGTTGGTGGCGTTATTCCAGAGGATCGGAGTGTTGAACACTGCCGGCTTCACGGGCATAGAGTTGTTTGCCACCGTGAGGTTATCCACACTCAAACAGCCGAACATGCCGCTCATGCGGATTTCCTGCATCATTTTGCTCAACACAAAACGTGCGTCTTCCTGCATGCGGGCCGACGTATTCTGAGTTACGTATGTGCCGCGAGAGGCGATGAAGATCTGGATGACGCCCATGGAAATCACCAGCCCCAAAACCAGGGCCACCATGATTTCGATCAGACCGAAGCCTCTGGCCAACTTCTTCATGGCGTCACCGTCACGCCGACCTGGGATTTAAGCTCGAATGATCGCAGAGTCGCGCTAGCCGCTGAAGCAGAGAGTGCAACGTCACTGGCGCCAGTGGCACGAGCATCGTTCCAGTAAATGGTGATAACCACCTCACGACCATTGATGGCAATCTTGCTGGTCGCGCCATCAGCACCTGCGAATGCGATGATATTGGTTCTGAAGTCGAACAGATCCTGGAGTCGCGCGTCATTCAAATTCCCCACCAATGGCGCTGTGGCCAATGAAGACAGGGAATAACGGGCCAATACATTATTCGCGCCGTTACCTGCCGCATTGCCATCAACATTCGCCCTGATCCTGTCCATCATGTCGTAAGCGATGAAGCTCGCCTGGCTGGTCATGGCCGAGCTGTCGGTGTATTTCAGGGCATTCAACTGAATAGCCGCTGCCCCCAATATGCCAATGGCCAGAATCAGCACTGAAACCAGAACTTCGATCAGCGTCATGCCTTTCTGGCGAGCTTTACATCCCTTACGCATGGTTAAGTTCCACTCGATACGATTCGACCGTTCAAGCCTATAGTCACGGTCCGGACATTGCTGCCCAATGTGTAAGTCATTACGACCGCCGATGCGGGTGAAGCCAGGCCACCCAGGTTGTTGAACTCGAGGGCAGCAACGTTGTTGGTGGTGGTCAATGTCGCGCCGCTGCTCAGGGGCGCAACGACCCGAATGATTTCAGAGTTTGAAGACAACACCACGCTCAACTCAGTGGTCCAGGCACTTCCGGTGGTCGGGAGTATTTTCATATTCACCCCCCGGTTTATCGCCTCAAGCCGCGCAAAGTTGAGCGCTCGCTGCAGGTCGCTCACCTCGGAATCCGCCCTGGACTTCTGCATCATGCTGCTGAAATTCGGCACGGCAATGGCCGCCAGGATCCCGACCAGAGACACAGTGACTAACAATTCGATCAGGCTGAAGCCCTTGGCTCGGCGGGTCATTGAGTGTCTCCTTAACGTTACGACTATAGGGCAGCAGTCGCGTCCCAAGGCTGACAGGAGGATATACGGTTGTTTGGCTGGGACGAATGCCCGGATGGCGTTCTGCTGAAAATATTTCCAGGGAGGAAAGCCCATGAAACAGTCAGGTTTCACGCTGATCGAGCTGTTTGTCACGCTGGTGGTGATCGGTGTGGTGGCAAGTGTTGCCGTCCCGGCCATGGCTGAGTTCGTTGCCGCGCAGAGGCGGTTTGATGTGGCGCAACAGTTGGCTCACGGCGTACGAACGGCACGTAACGAGGCGGTGGTGCGCAATCAGTTGGTAATGATCCGGGCGATTGAGGGGAATTGGGGCAACGGCTGGCAGATTGTCGTAGATCCCAAAGGCCCCGAGGACGATCTGGTGCTGATGGACAAAGCATTGAGTGGGGACGTGCCGGTGGTCGGCAACGGGCGGATCACCCAATCCATAACCTTCGACGGCTTGGGGGCTGCGGTCGGCAATGGCTTTGTCGCAGGCACGCTTTCAATCTGCGACGTGGAACAGCCCTTGAGCCATCATCAGGTGATATTGGCCAGGACTGGCAGAGTGAGGATCGAAAGTCAGACAAAGTCTGAAAAGCTTTGCGGATAGGAGCGCAGGGCCTGTGGGAGCGAACTTGTTCGCGAGCCGTCGAACCTGACACACCGCCTCGCCAACAAGTTGGCTCCTACAGGACAGCGCTGTGTCTAGAAATGTGCACGATCTGTAGGAGCTGCCTCACAACAACGACTTGACCCGCAATTCCTTGGGCATCGAGAAGGTGACGTTCTCTTCGCGACCTGCAAGTTCATCTGCGCCGGTTGCGCCCCAGGCGTGCAGTTGCTGGATCACGCCTCGCACCAGCACTTCCGGAGCCGAGGCACCTGCAGTGATGCCGATGCGCTCGACACCGTCGAACCAGCTGCGCTGCATGTCTTCGGCGCCATCGATCAGGTAGGCCGGAGTCGCCATGCGCTCAGCCAGTTCACGCAAACGGTTGGAGTTGGAGCTGTTCGGGCTGCCGACCACCAGGACCACATCGCACTCGTCAGCCAGTTGCTTGACGGCATCCTGACGGTTTTGCGTGGCGTAGCAGATGTCGTCCTTGCGCGGGCCACCGATGGCCGGGAAGCGCGTGCGCAGGGCGTCGATCACGCGGCTGGTGTCGTCCATGGACAAGGTGGTCTGAGTCACGAACGCCAGAGCTTGCGGGTTGCGCACCTGCAGATTGGCGACATCCTCTTCATCCTCGACCAGATAGATCGCGCCGCCATTGCTGGCGTCGTACTGGCCCATGGTGCCTTCGACTTCCGGATGACCTTCGTGGCCGATCAGGATGCATTCGCGGCCGTCGCGGCTGTAGCGGGCCACTTCGATATGCACCTTGGTCACCAGCGGGCAGGTCGCATCGAAGACTTTCAGGCCACGACCTGAGGCCTCAGTGCGCACGGCCTGTGAAACACCATGGGCGCTGAAAATCACGATGACGTCGTCCGGCACCTGGTCCAGCTCTTCGACGAAGATCGCACCGCGAGCGCGCAGGTCTTCGACGACGAATTTGTTGTGAACCACTTCATGGCGCACATAGATCGGCGGGCCAAACACTTCCAGGGCGCGATTGACGATTTCGATCGCACGATCCACTCCAGCGCAGAAGCCGCGGGGGTTGGCGAGTTTGATTTGCATAGGTGCCTCGTATCTACGTGCGAAACAGCCCAGCAAGGGCTGGGCTCAGGTTCAGACTCAACGCTTAGAGCGCCTTGACCTCGAAGATTTCCACTTCGAAGTTCAGGGTCTTGCCTGCCAGCGGGTGATTGAAATCGATGGTCACTTGCGCGTCATCGAAGGCTTTGACCACGCCCGGCAGCTCAGTATTGGCCGCATCGTTGAAGATCACCAGCAAACCTTCCGACAGCTCCATGTCCTGGAACTGCGAACGGGGGATGATCTGCACGTTTTGCGGGTTGGGCTGGCCAAAGGCGTTTTCCGGCAGAACCTGCACGGTACGCCGATCACCGGCCTTGAAGCCGAACAATGCGGCCTCAAAACCCGGCAGCAGATTGCCGTCACCGACCTTGAACGTGGCCGGGGCCTTTTCAAAGGTACTGTCGACGGTGTCGCCGTTCTCCAGGCGCAAAGCAAAATGCAGGGTGACTTCCGTGTTCTGACCGATGCGTTGCTCGGTCAATAACTGTTCAGTCATTAACGGATTCTCCGGTTTTCTTGCTCTTGAACATATCCAGCGCCAGCATGATTGCGCCAACGGTGATTGCGCTGTCCGCGACGTTGAACGCCGGGAAGCCGTGTTCCTTCCAGTGGACGAAGATAAAGTCGATCACATGCCCGATGGCCACGCGGTCGTACAAGTTACCCAACGCCCCACCCAGCACCAGTGCCAGCGCAATCGCCAACCAGGTTTCATCCCGGCCCAGACGTTTGAGCCAGACCACCAGCACGGCACTGACCACAACGGCGATCAGGGCGAACAGCCAGCGCTGCCAGCCGGAGCTGTCAGCCAGGAAGCTGAACGCAGCGCCAGTGTTGTAAGCCAGCATCCAGCTGAAGTAGTCCGGAATGATGACGATCTGTTCGTACAACTCCAGACGGTTTTCGAAGTAGTACTTGCTGGCCTGGTCAATGACCAGAACCAGCAGGCTCAACCACAGCCAGGACAAACGACCAACGCCTGACTTAGGCATAGTGACGAACCTCGCCTGCACCGCTGATGTTATCGACGCAGCGACCACAGATTTCCGGGTGCTCCGGATTCACGCCGACGTCTTCACGGTGGTGCCAGCAACGCGCGCACTTGGCATGGCCGGACTTGACCACTTTCAGCTTCAGGCCAGCGACTTCAGTCACCACCGCATCAGCAGGCGCATCCAGCAGAGGCGCGACGCTGGCTGTAGAGGTGATCAATACGAAGCGCAGTTCGTTGCTGAGCCTGGACAGGTCCGCGACCAGCGAGTCCTCGGCATACAAGGTCACTTCGGCCTGCAGGTTGCCGCCAATCGCCTTGGCTGCGCGCAGGTTTTCCATTTCCTTGTTGACCGCGACCTTCACCGCCATGATCCGCTCCCAGTAGGCGCGGTCCAGTTCGAAGTCGGCAGGCATCTCGCTCAGGCCCTGATACCAGGTGTTGAGCATCACCGATTCGTTGCGCTCGCCCGGCAGGTACTGCCACAGCTCGTCGGCGGTGAACGCCAGGATCGGCGCGATCCAGCGCACCAGCGCTTCGGAGATGTGGAACAGCGCGGTCTGGCACGAGCGACGCGCAGTGCTGTCGGCAGCCGTGGTGTACTGGCGATCCTTGATGATGTCCAGGTAGAAGCCGCCCAACTCCTGCACGCAGAAGTTGTGGATCTTGGAGTACACGTTCCAGAAACGGTATTCGCCGTAGTGCTCTTCCAGCTCGCGTTGCAGCAGCAGCGCACGGTCCACGGCCCAGCGATCCAGAGCAAGCATCTGTTCTGGCGGCAGGATGTCTGTCGCAGGGTTGAAGCCACTGAGGTTCGAGAGCAGGAAACGTGCAGTGTTGCGGATCCGCCGGTAGGCGTCGGCGCTGCGCTGCAGGATCTGGTCGGAAACCGCCATTTCGCCGGAGTAGTCAGTGGCCGAAACCCACAGACGCATGATGTCCGCGCCCAGGGAATCGTTGACCTTCTGTGGGGCCACGACGTTGTTCAGCGACTTGGACATCTTGCGACCGTTCTCGTCGACGACGAAACCGTGGGTCAGCAGTTCGCGGTACGGCGCGTGGTCGTCCAGCATGCAGCCGGTCAGCAGTGACGAATGGAACCAGCCGCGGTGTTGGTCGGAACCTTCCAGGTACAGGTCGGCGCGCGGACCGCTTTCGTGGCCCATCGGATGCGAGCCGCGCAGCACGTGCCAGTGAGTGGTGCCCGAATCGAACCAGACGTCCAGGGTGTCGGAGATCTTGTCGTATTTCGGCGCTTCGTCACCCAGCAACTCCGCGGCGTCGAGCTTGAACCAGGCCTCGATGCCTTCTTTCTCGACGCGCAGCGCCACTTCTTCCATCAGCTCGACGGTACGTGGATGCAGTTCGCCGCTTTCCTTGTGCAGGAAGAACGGGATCGGCACGCCCCAGTTGCGCTGACGGGAGATGCACCAGTCCGGGCGATTGGCGATCATCGAGTGCAGGCGAGCCTGACCCCACGCCGGCACGAACCCGGTGTCTTCGATGGCTTTCACGGCCCGCTCGCGCAGGGTGTCGCCGGTCTCAGGCTGCTTGTCCATGCCCACGAACCACTGCGCGGTGGCGCGGTAGATCAGGGGCGACTTGTGCCGCCAGCAGTGCATGTAGCTGTGGGTGATGGTTTCGGTGTCCATCAGGCTGCCGACTTCGGCCAGCTTGTCGATGATGTTCTGGTTGGCCTTGAAGATGAACTGGCCACCGAAGAACTCCAGCGACTCGACATAAACGCCGTTGCTCTGCACCGGGCTGATGATGTCGTCGTTGGTCAGGCCGTAGCTCTTGCTGATCACGAAGTCGTCAACGCCGTAGGCAGGCGAGCAGTGAACCACGCCCGTGCCAGCGCCCAGCTCGACGTAGTCAGCCAGGTACACCGGCGACAGGCGATCATAAAACGGGTGACGGAAGTTGATCAGTTCCAGCGCGGCACCGGTGGTGGTCGCCAGGACGGTGCCTTCCAGCTTGTAGCGGGTCAGGCACGACTCGACCAGCTCGGAGGCCAGCACCAGCAGCTTGTCGCCCACATCAACCAGCGCGTATTCGAACTCCGGGTGGACGTTCAGCGCCTGGTTGGCCGGGATGGTCCACGGGGTGGTGGTCCAGATCACGATGGATGCAGGCTTGCTCAGCGACGGCAAACCGAATGCAGCCGCCAGTTTGGCTTCATCAGCAATCGGGAACGCCACGTCGATGGTGGAGGATTTCTTGTCCTGGTACTCGACTTCAGCTTCAGCCAGCGCCGAGCCGCAATCGAAACACCAGTTCACGGGCTTGAGGCCCTTGAACACGAAACCGCCCTTGACCATTTCAGCCAGCGCACGGATTTCGCCCGCTTCGTTGGCGAAGTCCATGGTGCGGTATGGATTGCTCCAGTCGCCCAGCACACCCAAACGGATGAACTCGGCTTTCTGACCTTCGATCTGCTCGGCAGCATAGGCGCGGCACAGCTCGCGGGTCTTGTCGGCTGGCAGGTTCTTGCCGTGAGTCACTTCAACTTTGTGCTCGATCGGCAGGCCATGGCAGTCCCAGCCCGGAACATAAGGCGCGTCGAAGCCCGAAAGGGTTTTCGAGCGGGTGATCATGTCCTTGAGAATCTTGTTAACGGCGTGACCGATGTGAATATTGCCGTTGGCGTAAGGAGGACCGTCGTGCAGAACGAACTTTGGACGATCCTTGCCAATTTCGCGCAGCTTCTGGTACAGGCCAATGCTGTCCCAGCGCTGCAGAGTTTGCGGCTCGCGCTGGGGCAGGCCGGCCTTCATTGGGAAGGCGGTGTCCGGAAGGTTTAGCGTGGCTTTATAGTCGGTCATTTCGAACTCTTAATTAGCGGTTAGCCATGCCAATGGGCACGGGCGGCGGCGACGTCCGCATTGATCGCCGTCTTGAGCGCCTCCAGTGAGGCGAAACGCTGCTCATCACGCAGCTTGTGGTGGAAAGCCACCGTCAAACGCCGGTCGTATAAATCACCGGCAAAATCCAGAAGATGCACTTCAAGGTGGGCACTGCCATCACCGGCCACGGTCGGGCGTACGCCGATGTTGGCGACCCCCGGCCAGACGTTGCCATCAATGCTCGCACTGACCAGGTAAACCCCGGTCAACGGAACGCGACGACGCTTGAGCTGCACGTTCGCAGTGGGCGTACCCAACTGACGAGCCAGCTTCTGGCCATGGAGGATGCGTCCGGTAATCCGGAACGGGCGACCGAGCATGCGCTCGGCAAGAGCGAAATCCGCCACTGCCAGCGCGTTGCGCACCTTGGTACTGCTGACGCGAACGCCATCGATCTCGACAGTCTGTGCTGCCTCGACCGTGAAGCCACGGGCCATGCCCGCTTGTTGCAGGAAGTCGAAATCGCCAATCCGGTCGCAACCGAAACGGAAATCATCGCCCACCTCAAGGTGTTGTATCCCCAGGCCCTGAATCAGCACCGTGTCGACGAACTCCGCCGCACTGAGCTTGCTCAGACGCTGGTTGAAGGCCAGGCACAGGACTCGATCCACGCCCTCGGCGGCCAGCAGCTCAAGCTTGTCGCGCAGTCGCGCCAGACGTGCAGGCGCCGTGGCTGGAGTGAAGAACTCACGCGGTTGCGGTTCGAAAATGACCACGCAACTGGGCACGCCCAACTCGACAGCACGATCACGCAAGCGCGCCAGAATAGCCTGGTGGCCCCGGTGAACACCGTCAAAGTTGCCAATAGTGGCGACGCAGCCCCGATGCTGGGGGCGCAGATTATGGAGGCCTCGAACCAGCTGCATAACGCACTTCTTGCTCATAAAGTGGCCGATTATAACCACACCCAGCCCCGGACGACAGGCAACTGACCGAGGCAAAACAACAGTCGCCGGCCTATAGCGCAAAAAACCGACGACCACCCGTTACCGCTACTGCTTACATCACCGCGCTACGGGCGAAATCTTTCAGGCGAAACCCGAGCAGCAACAGCGACGCAAAATAGGCCACCAGCCCCGCCGCGACCAGCCCACCCAGGCGAATGAAGCGTTCCAGCATGTGTCCCTCGCTCCACTCCGGCATGAAATGCATCAGCCCCAGCAACACGCCGGACATCACGCCCACCGCCAGCACCAGCTTGAAGAAAAACTTTAACCAGCCAGGCTGTGGCTGAAACAAATCCTGCTTGCGCAACTGCCAAAACAGCAGCAGAGCGTTGATGCACGCTCCGACACTGATCGCCAGTGCCAGCCCGGCATGTTGCAGTGGCCCAATGAAAACCAGGTTCAGCAGTTGAGTCACTATGAGGGTGAAGATCGCGATTTTCACCGGGGTGCGAATATTTTGTTGCGCATAAAACCCCGGCGCGAGGACCTTGATCACGATGATGCCCAGCAAACCTACGGAATAAGCGATCAAGGCACGTTGGGTCATGGCCGCGTCCATCGCGTCGAATTTACCGTACTGGAACAGCGACACCGTCAACGGCTCGGCGAGGATGCCCAACGCCAGGGTGCATGGCAGGACCAGCACAAAACACAACCGCAGCCCCCAGTCGAGGATTCGCGAATATTCGTGACGGTCCTTGTTGGCGTAGGTTTTCGACAGGATCGGCAACAGGATCGTGCCCAGCGCAACGCCCAGCACGCCTGACGGTAATTCCATCAAACGGTCGGCGTAGTACATCCAGGACACTGAACCGGCTACAAGGAACGAGGCAAAAATCGTGTTGATAATCAGAGAAATCTGACTCACCGAGACGCCAAGGATGGCAGGCAGCATCTGCTTCATCACCCGCCAGACGCCGCTGTCGCGCAGGTTCAGACGCGGCAGCACCAACATGCCGATCTTTCTCAGGTGCGGCAGTTGATAGAGCAACTGCAGAAGCCCGCCCACCAAAACAGCCCAGCCCAAGGCCATGACCGGGGGATCGAAGTAAGGCGTCAGGAACAGCGCAAAGAAAATCATGCTGACGTTGAGCAGCGTCGGCACGAAAGCCGGAACGGAAAAGCGGTTCCAGGTATTGAGAATCGCGCCCGCCAGGGACGACAGGGAAATCAGCAATATATAAGGAAAGGTCACCCGCAGCAGATCAGACGTCAGGGCGAACTTCTCCGGGGTATCGGCAAACCCTGGCGCAGTGGCCCAGATCACCCAGGGCGCCGCGACCACGCCCAGCAGCGTGACAATCGCCAACACCAGTGTCAGCAAGCCCGTGACGTAGGCCACGAAGGTGCGAGTGGCCTCCTCGCCTTGCTGGCTTTTATATTCGGCGAGGATCGGCACAAAGGCCTGGGAGAAAGCACCTTCGGCGAAGATCCTTCGCAGCAGATTGGGCAATTTGAAGGCAATAAAGAACGCATCCGTTGCCATTCCAGCACCAAATGTACGCGCGATGATAGTGTCCCGAATGAAGCCCAACACCCTTGAGAGCAGGGTAATAGAGCTGACGGCGGCCAATGATTTGAGTAGGTTCATTAAAGAATTTAGCGCCTTGGCTAAAGGACCGGCGATTAACCTGTCCATTTATGCGATACTCTGCGCCGCAAAAGCCCAGAGCCAAAGCCGGCGAGTTTACAGGTCGCGCACCGGAAATAAATATCCCGGTCGAATGCGGCAACCGCTCGGCGGAACATATCGACGACCCTTGACAATGAGTCCAGTCATCGGCATGATTCGCGGCCTATTTTGTAAGCTATTTCCTAAAAAGTCTTTCGAGGAGCTCGACGGTGGCCAACACACCTTCCGCCAAAAAACGTGCAAAACAGGCTGAGAAGCGTCGCAGCCACAACGCCAGCCTGCGTTCCATGGTTCGTACCTACATCAAGAATGTAGTTAAAGCCATCGACGCAAAAGACGCTGAAAAAGCGCAAGCTGCCTATGTTCTGGCTGTTCCTGTTATCGACCGTATGGCCGATAAAGGCATCATCCACAAGAACAAAGCTGCTCGCCATAAGAGCCGCCTGAATGGTCACATCAAAGACCTGAGCGTTGCTAAAGCAGCCTAAGCGCTAAGCTTGAGTTGTTAAAAAACCGACCCAAGGGTCGGTTTTTTGTTGCCTGCGATTTAGTGTGCCTGTCGCTAATCAACGTAGGAGCGGATTCATCCGCGAACAGGCCAGTACATTCGGCACATCTTCAGCGACCGAACCACCGACTCGCGAATGAATTCGCTCCCACAAAATCCCACAGGCATTTCAACCAACATTACGGCGCGGGCGCAGGCGACCACGGCAGAATTGGAATCGCAGTCACCGCATTCTGCGGACTGCCCTCGATGATCCGGTCGCTGTAGACCAGGTACACCAACGCGTTACGCTTTTTATCGAAGAAGCGCACCACCTGCATGGTCTTGAAGACCAGCGACGTGCGCTCCTTGAACACCTCGTCACCGTCCTTGAGGTTTTCCTTGAAGTGGATCGGCCCCACCTGGCGACAGGCAATGGACGCCTCCGCACGATCTTCTGCCAACCCCAGACCACCCTTCACTCCGCCGGTCTTGGCGCGCGACAGGTAGCAGGTCACGCCATCGACCTTCGGATCATCAAAGGCCTCAACCACGATACGATCGTTCGGACCGACGAGCTTGAACACCGTCGACACCTGACCGATCTCTTCGGCAGAAGCCAGCATCGGCATCACCAGCAAAGCTCCGAGCAATCCTTTCATAACGCGCATTACGTCTTCCTTATCTTGCAATAGATTTCGCGCCATCAAACACGAGACTTGTAGGAAATTCCCCTGTGCTCCCTGCCGCAGCGCTGTAGTGCAGCAAACACAGGACCTGTGGGAGTCGTCCCGCCGCTACGCGCCGCGCTGTCGCGCAGCAAACAGGGTGCACGACTCATCTTCTGTGGTGATGCTAATACCTTGAAAAGCGAAGAGCGGCTGCCCCGTCAGGGGCAGCCG